>Ga0209316_100077_pt1 | contig 37726 bp, 34 predicted proteins | sample 3C3metaG_FD_184150 | JGI IMG/M metagenome (GOLD analysis project Ga0209316, IMG submission 184150) | Freshwater bacterial and archeal communities from Indian Creek, Illinois, USA - 3C3 metaG (SPAdes) (version 3) | ecosystem: Environmental > Aquatic > Freshwater > Unclassified | place: USA: Indian... | reverse complement strand
TAAATATACCCGGGTTAATTGTTCATTCAAATGTGGTAAAATGGATTCAAACTTCTTTTGCAAAACAATATCTTCAATCATCTGAATATTTTTTTACAAATGTACTACTTATTTCTTAACAATCACTTAGTGTAATCGAACCCAAGCGCGTATGCGTGAATTCTCTTCACAAGGAAAGATTTTCTTCAAGGCTAATTATTTTCCTTCGATGGTCGAGACATCTTTCTTTAGGGTAGTATTTAGCAAAAATAGCCCAATTATAGCTGCAATAAGCGACGAAGCCAATATGGCAACCTTTGCCTGATCAACAACAATAGAATTGTCGTAGGCAAGTAAAGTTATGAAAATGGACATTGTAAAGCCAATGCCGCCTAAAAATCCCACACCGGCGATGTTTCTCCATCTCAAATCCTGGGGAATACGGCACAAACCCAGCTTGGTTCCCAAAAAAGTAAAAAGATAAATTCCCAAGGGCTTTCCAAAAATAAGGCCAGCCATAATCCCAATACAATATGACTGTCCAAAACCTGTAATCCAGTCTGACCCTAAGGTTATACTTGTATTACTTACAGCAAACAATGGCAAAATGAGCAATGCAACCGGTTTGTGTAATGTTTTTTCCAACTTATGTGAGGGCGAATCATGGGATCCTATTTGGTAAGGTATCACTGAGGCAAGCATAATTCCGGATATGGTTGCATGGATGCCCGATTGCAACATGAAATACCAAATCGCAGTGCCTGCCAAAAGATATACCGCCAGGATTTTTACTTTCAAACGGTTCAGCACAAAAAGTGCTGCCAGAATGGAGAAAGCTGCCAGAAGACTTTGAATATCCAGGGATTTTGAGTAAAAAAGTGCAATCACTATAATTGCGCCCAAATCATCAACCACTGCCAGCGCCGTGAGAAACAACTTGAGCGACAAAGGTACCCTTGTTCCCAAAATGGAGAGAATACCTACCGCAAAGGCTATATCTGTAGCCATAGGGATACCCACTCCGGTTTGGCCATCAGTACCATAATTAAAAAAAGTAAAAAATGCGGCGGGCACGATCATGCCACCAATGGCGCCAAAAACCGGAAATGATGCTGTCTTTACACTTGACAATTTCCCCTCAATAATTTCCCGCTTCAGCTCCAGACCAATCAGCAGGAAAAAAATTGCCATTAAACCATCGTTAATCCAATGGACTATGCTGTCGCCTGCTACTTTGTGGCTCCATACCTGGATATAACTTTCCTTGAAAATGGAATTGGCCAACAACAGAGAGAGCGCAGTAACGGCTATCAAAATGATGCCTCCAGCCTTATCGCTCCTCATAAGTGTAGTGAGATACCCTGTGAATTTCATAAAAGCATTTCCTTATACCCATTTTAGCACGGGTAAATGAATCTGAGATTTCAAAAAATGATTAAAAATGTTGCAAGGCAAAACGGGAAGTTAGAACTAGGGAAGCAATTATCGGTAGTGGTAACCAAGCTTTCTGCCCAATTGCAATTTTGATGAAATTAATGCTCAAAGGTAACTACTTAATCCATTCAAAGTTTTCAGTAATTTATGGAAAATTGCAAAAAAACATCAAGTGTTTTATCGGGTTCAAATAAATGTTGCAAAAATAAAAATTTAAAGTATAAAAACCTTGTTTAAGCAGAAAAACACTGCTGACAGCCTGTACTGTCATTAAATAAGGGTATGTAAGGGCAATGTAATCAATTGCTTGTTCAGGTTTTGGCTTCACCGGAAAGAAGGCCGGCAATCTTATCCAGTATTCTTTCTGCAACTTCAGATTTGGGCAACAGGGGAAGGTTTTCGCAATTCCCAAACTCGTCAATCAAAACTACCTGGTTGTTTTCTGACTCCATTGCACTGTTGGGTATTGTGATGTCGTTGGCAACAATGAGATTCAGCTTTTTTTGTATCAGTTTGTTTTTTGCATTTGATATCAAATCTCTGCTTTCTGCCGCAAATCCTATCTTGAGAAAATGCCCACTCACCGATGCCAGGATATCATCAGTTTTTTCGAGTTGCAAAGCCATTTCCTCATTCGATTTTTTGATTTTTTTATCATACGATTTCACAGGCCTATAATCGGTAACTGCTGCTGCTTTAACTAACACATCCGCATCTACAACAGCTTGTTTTACCGCAAGTAGCATTTCCCGGGAAGTTCTTACATGAATTACCTCAACCCCTTCAGGATCCGGCAAGGCCACCGGTGCCGACACAAGTGTTACCCGTGCACCCCTGTCGCGGGCAGCAACAGCTAAGGCATACCCCATTTTGCCCGACGAACGGTTGCTGATATGCCGAACCGGATCAATAGGTTCCTGTGTTCCTCCGGCTGTTATCACAAACTTTTTCCCGGCCAGGTCGCCATTGCGCCCTAATGTCATTCTGATTACACCCATTATCTGATCTACTTCAGCCAAACGACCCTTCCCCACAATGCCACAGGCCAGCCATCCTTGAGAAGGCTCCACTATCGTAAATCCGCGATTGGCAAGTTTTTGAAGATTTTCCTGAGTAACCGGATTCTCGTACATGTTAACATTCATTGCCGGAGCGATTATTACCGGGGCTTTGGTTGCCAAAACGGTGCAAGTGAGCATATCGTCGGCTATGCCGGCAACTATTTTGGCAATAGTATTGGCTGTTGCCGGAGCTACAACTACAACATCTGCTAATTGCGCCAAAGACACATGCTCAACCGACATAGGCGAGCTGAGATCCCACATTTCTGTAACTACAGCATTACCCGTGAGGCTACGGAAGGTGAGCGGACTTACAAATTCTGTAGCAGACTTTGTCATTACCACTTGCACATAAGCTCCTTGTTGTGTGAACTTGCTCGCAATCTCACACGCCTTATACACAGCAATGCTGCCGGTAACGCCTAAAACAATTTTTTTCCCTTTTATCATTTTCTGCAATCTAAAAGTCTGTATTCAGTTCGAAAATCATTTTGCATCCTTCCAAAGTCAGATGGGGACAGAAGTAGGATGAGAAGCTAAAGGAGTTTCTGAACAACTCGGCATATCCTCCGGTGAGGATTATCCTGGGTTGTTGAGCCAATTCGTGTTCAATCTTTTGCAACAAACCTTCAATCAATGCTATGTAGCCCAGCACAACACCCGATTGCATGGCACTGGTAGTATTACGACCTATGGATTTTTCGGGTATTTCAAGTGAAATCATGGGCAGTTGGGAAGTCCGGGTGTGCAAGGCTTCAGCCATTAATCCCAGCCCGGCAACAATTGCGCCGCCCAAAAAAACACCATGTTCTGTTACTACATCAAAAGTAGTTGCTGTACCCATGTCAACCACCACGCAAGGGCCACCATACCGGGCAAATGCTGCGGCAGAATTTACAATACGATCGGTGCCGGTTTCGGAAGGCTTTTCAGTATGGATACTGATGCCAGTAATTGAATCATGGGTTATGTTCATTACCGGAAGCTGTATAATTTCGCTACAGACATCGGTCAACAAACTTGTAAGTGGTTTTACAACACTGCAGATTACAGCACCTTGCCATTTCGCACCTTGCAACAGATAGGCCGATAAGTGATTCTTTATCTCCTTTGCATAGTCATCTGATGACAGAGACTGCTGCGTGATTGTTCTGAAAGTTTTTACTAAACGATTGCTCTCAAAAACTCCAAATGTAACATTAGAGTTGCCTATATCAATTGTGAGCAAAAAAGGACTTTCTATTTTCATTGGCGGTATGCAAAATTAGTAGGTAAACACTTTATGCAACCTAAGCTGTAATTATTTTAACAAAAATTTGTGCTATTCCTTTCTTGGTGCTACCCTTTTCACTAGCCGGGTGTAGTGGGTGTATCTGTTCAATTCTTTGTTGAAAATGCCCAAATGATCCACAGGGTCAATGCGTACCTTGCCAAATGCGTGTATTAGCTGGCCTTCGCCTACCAACATTCCTACATGCGAAATGGCTTTATCCGGGCTGCCAAAAAACACCAAATCGCCGGGTTTCGCTTGCGAGACTAAATGTAAATCCTCTCCTATGAGTGCTTGTTGGGAGGCATCGCGGGGTATAACAAAGCCCGACATCAAAAAAACAAGCTGCATAAAGCCGGAACAGTCTATGCCCATTGGAGTTCTTCCTCCCCAAAAATAGGGTACATCCAAAAACAAAGAAGCATGATCCATTAAAGCACGAACGGATTGTTTTGGAAAGATCACCTGCCCCGAATATTCTAATACCATGCCTGCAATTGAAGCACTTTGATTGTCATAAAAATAGAGTTTACATCCGGCACCTACCATTAAAAATGCGCCTGTTGTGCGATTTTTTAATAATTGAACCAGGTCGGCACTCAAAGCATAAGGCGCATGTTTCAATGTCTCGAATTCTTCTGAATCAATAAAATTTGCCTGGTTTGAGTGAATCCAACCTTTGTATTGATCATGCTGAAGGCACACAAAAAGCCATTCACCTTTGGTGTCGATTACTTCATAAAGGTCGCCAAAAATAAGTTGATTTACAAGTTCGCTGCGGTGAGATGGCACTGCCCGCATTGCAATCGCAGCCAAAAAACATATTCCGTGATTCATAAGGGGCAAAAATTAGGTAATGATTTTCAAAAATAATCCTTTTTCTTTGAGATGAATGCAAAGATTGCCCACTTTTATAAGAATCATGCACAATGTGAATTTTTGCAAATGGATCACATAATAATCAAAAGTTCAGGCTTAACCAGATAGGTTTGGCTTTGATAAAAAATTGAGTTGTCGAATTCCACAGTTGCGAATGTATTGCAAAGTGTCTGGTCCCAGATGGAATAGTGCATCTATAATGCTCAGGTTAGGCAAAAATCCATATTTTTCAGAAAAACTTTGAAAATAGGTAATATTAACATCTTCAGGAAGTTGTGTTCGTTCAAAATTTTTTGAATTTAAGGCACTCCTCAAATCTATAATGCCCTCCGGAATTTTAACAAATGTGCTGGTGTAAGAGATTTTTTTTTCTAATCCGATTGCCTTGCACAGGGATTGCAGCAAAATCATATTCCATTCAACCAGCAAAGACTCATTAAGGTTAGATGCATAATATGGCTCCAAAACATCGTTGTAATGAATGAAATAAGCAGCTTTTCGGTAAGCCGATTCGATGCTTTTCCAGTGCTGCCTTTTCCAATGTGTATGGTTGCTTGCCCTAATGAGGTTGGTGGGCGTGTGATTTCCCAAAGGTTTCTCAACGGGAATGGAAAGATTGAGTGGACCGTTTGTGCTTGCAATGGTACAACGGTTTCGCAAGGTTTGCTTAGGATAGGTTTCGTGGATCTCTACCTCTATTTCATCGGCTACCGATAACCATGCCATATACGAAACCGGTGGCAAATAGGCTGTTGGCATGAGCAATTTTCTGCCCTGATTTAGTTCTGACATAATGTTTTTTTATGAGCAGGTCCGAACGGTAACTTCCCGGTTAAATACTCCGGCTCTTGCCCAATACTGCGGATAAAATTATTTCCATGGATGGAGTTTTACCAATGCGTCCGAAACGGGCTTTACAAAAGATTTGGAGACAGGAATGGAAACTGAACCCGATGCATCAAGCCAGAGGTTGAATTGACTCTGATCGCGCTTAAGCATCTTTATCTGGTCAATATTAACCATAAACGATCGGTGGCAACGCAGCAAAGGGTAACCTTCCATTTGTTTTGTCAATTTTTTTAAGGTATTGCGCAGGATGTATTTTTTTAAATTCTCACCTGATTTGTAATGAATAATTACATAATTGTCGTTTGCCTCCAGATACAGCAAATCATGTGATTTGATACTGAGTTTCAAAGCATCATTCTCATCGCGCAAAGGAATAAACTCTGGTTTGTACCTGAGTTGACGCAAAAGCGTATCTAAGCTCACTTTTTTTTCCCACCATGCAAAAAACAGAGTGCTGATCAGATATGGAATCAGTAGTATAAGCGAGGTGTTCTGTACGGCTACCACAAATGCCGGAAGAAATGGAGTTTCATCAATGAGTGCCAGTCGTTCAACCACAGTGTACAATGCACCCTTCATAATGATTTCGCATACAATCATTACTGCGTAATAGCGAACCGTTATTGGCCGGTACCTCTTTACGGCAAACATTATCAAGCGGCTCGCCAGAACAACCAACATTCCTGCAATCACAATCAAACCCGAAACAAATGAAAACACCCACCAACTGACAGCATACCAATTCATAGCCCCGAAGGGCTGATACACATTTATAAAAAAATATGCAAATACAGTGGTGAATAGAATCTGAATCGTAGTGTTTCTGCGATTGACAAAGAAATCCGGAACCAATTTGGGATTTTTGGACATTCAAAACAGGGTTTCTTAAAAACAAAAACACATTTGCTTCATCAATGGGCATACTTCCAAGAAGCTCGCACAAAAACGAATGCTAAAATAAGACATTTTTTGCATTTTCATTTACCCCATTTATATTTTTTTCACCCCAAAATCTATTTCACTTACCCCAAAGTATTGATAAATGCCACATTTCCGTGCATTCGGGCTTTTGTGATATTTTCTTTGCATCACACAATTGAAGTTGCACTTAGAAAAAATATAATTTCAGAAGCCCTTACTCCATGACAGAAATGCTTTGCTTTAACCAGAAAAATCTTCTCATAAAAAACAGGTTCAGCTTGTTAAAGCCTTTTGTTGCTCTTTCCGAATCAGTGGGCTGCTATAGCCTGCAATTCAAGTCGGATTGCGTATTTACACCACATAAAATATCAGAAATCCTGCCCCCCGAAGAGTCACAAATTGTAAATGAGAGCGGCCATATGGCTAACAAGCATTTTCAATACGCCATGCTTTCGCCTTTGGACGAGCATCCCAAAGATGTGATTTTGTTGTTGCATGGATTAAATGAGCGCTCATGGGAAAAATACCTGCTTTGGGCACATACCTTAGTAGAAAAAACCCGAAAGGCTGTGATTCTGTTTCCCATTGCCTTTCATATAAACAGGGCACCTGCCAATTGGAGCAATCCACGGCTCATGCAAATCATATCCAAACGACGCCAGGAGTCAAACAAAGAGATTGCAGAAAGCAGTTTTGCCAATGTAGCCTTAAGTTTGCGCATGCAGTTCAATCCTGGAATGTTTCCCATATCGGGGGCGCAAAGCTATTTGGATATCATAAAACTTTGCCGTCAAATCAAAACGGGCAAGCACCCTTTGCTTAACAAAAAAGCAGGAATCAGCATTTTTGCCTATTCAATAGGCACTGTACTGGCAAAAATACTTGTGCTGGCCAATCCTTTTCGCATGTTTACAAAAGAAAATGTGTTTCTGTTTTGCGGTGGAGCGTACCTTGCCGAGGTAAACCCCGTTTCGCGGGCAATCATGGATAGCGATGCGTGCAAATCGCTCAAAAAGTACCTTGCCTCCCAGCCTAAGTTGACGCATCTCATGGAGTCGCCCAAAAGAAAGGCTAAACTCCTGCCTCAGGCATGGAAAGTTTTTCAGTATTTGACAGCACCCGGTCATAATGATCAAGAGAAAAAGGAGGCATTAAAAAGAATAGAAAGCCAAATTTTGGCTGTTGGCATGAGTTGTGACCAGGTTTTCCCTCCTGCAGCAATTCAACATTTTTTTGGCAATAGGAGCATTGCCATAGAAGTGCCATATCAGGGCTCTCATGAAAAACCTTTTCCGTTTGATAATAAAGAACAATATGGGGAAGTGGTTAGGGCTTTCGAGAGAATTTTCACCCTTGCTGGAGATTTTCTTTCTCAAAAAAAAAGCGGAAAAATCCACCAGCCTCCTAATATTTAGAGTGTGAGAGCGTATTGTAGGTGACTTGGGTTTAATGGACATAATTAATGCTCCAGGATAGTGCAAAGCCAATAGACATTTGGCTTTGGTGGGTTTGAAAGCGATAGAAAAAATTGCATTGGGTTTTTTTTTCACTTATGAATTGCCTAAATTTTACATTGAATAGATTGCAAAGGGCATTTCGATTTTGAATGCTCTTTACGAAAAGGTCCATTGGCATTTCTTGCCGCTGTAGAGAAAATTCTGCCATATTCGGTGCCGCCATACTTCCCATGCATCAAGCCAAATGAAGTATCATCTATGATGGCCAGATTTAAGGTTTTGTATGTATTTTTATGGATAATTTTCTCAAAATGATAAAAATACCTGAAGTCGGTCAGATAAAAGCCATCGACAATTATACCATAGAGCATGAACCTATCACCAGTGAGGCTTTAATGGAGCGGGCAGCCACAAGATGTTTTGCCCGTATTAAAAAATTCTTGCCGCATCACCAAAAGGTTCTTGTGTTTTGTGGATCCGGAAATAACGGTGGAGATGGCCTTGTGATTGCACGCCTGATTGCCAAAACGGGAAAGGCGGTTGAAGCATGGATTATGAAGGAGAGCGAAGACCAGACTGATGATAATAAATTGAATTTGAAGCGATTTCAAAAATTACCGAAAGTAAAAGTTGGAATAATAGAAACACCCGGTTGTCTTCCTGAAATAGATGCAAATTCTTTGGTTGTGGATGCCCTTTTCGGTACGGGATTAAATCGCCCTCTCGAAGGCTTGAAGGCTGCAATTGTACAGCATATCAATCGGTCAAAAGCTAAAGTTATATCTGTTGATGTTCCCAGCGGTTTATTCATAGGCACTTATTCTCAGGACAATGATTCATGTATCATCAGGGCCCATACTACTCTGGCACTCCAGTTCCCAAAATTGCCATTTTTCTTTTCCGAATACGAAGATTACATTGGCAATTGGGAGTTAGTGGATATTAATTTGCATCCGGAAGCCATCCAGAATACTGATGTATCTTTTTACATGACTGAATTGTGCGATGTAAAGCAGTTTCGCAGGGCCCGGTCAAAATTTTCGCACAAAGGGCATTTTGGACATGCTTTGTTGATTGCCGGAAGCGAGGGAAAAGGAGGAGCGGCCATCTTGGCTGCTGAGGCTGCATTGCGTTCGGGTGCCGGGTTAATCACCGTTCATACTGCCCGGGAAGTTCTGCCTGTTGTACAATCCTGTATTCCTGAGGCCATGGCCCGTGCGGATGAAAATGGAACTATCATTACACATCCGGGCGATGTATCGGGGTTTCAGGCCATTGCTTTCGGCCCGGGTGTAGGAACCGACACAAAAACCGGAAATGCATTGAAACTTTTGATTCAGAACTCAAAATTGCCCTTGGTAATTGATGCTGATGGGCTGAATTTGCTCGCAGAAAATCCAACATGGTTGGCTTTCTTGCCTCAAGGAAGTATTCTTACGCCGCATCCGCGCGAGTTTGAACGGTTAGCCGGTAAAAGTCCCAATGCCATCCATAGACTCCAAGCAGCCCGGGAATTTGCATTCAAATTTGGAATATACATAGTACTCAAAGGTGCATACACAGCAGTTGTTGCACCTAACAAACAGGTATTTTTTAATCCCACCGGAAATGCAGGCATGGCTACTGCCGGGAGCGGCGATGTACTTACGGGAATAATTCTTGGATGGCTGGCACAGGGGTATCCGCCTTTGCAAGCCGCTATCATCGGCGTTTTTTTGCATGGACTTGCAGGCGATATGGCAGCTACACGATTGGGATTGGAAGGAATGATAGCAGGTGATTTGAATCTCTATTTACCTAAAGCGTCAAGAAAAGTGTTTCAAAATTAGGTATTGAATACTGCTGTTTTCTTTCGCATGATGACCTATTGGAAGGTAAAACCGTTCCCATAAAATTAACCCAGAGGAGATATTGAGTTAAACAAATTTGCATTTTACCTTGTTAATGTTTTGCGTTAAAAAGAAACTCAATTAAATCCGAAGCCTTAATAACAATATATGGAAAATCTGGAAATTGAAAAAAAGTTTACCCCCGAATTAGTTGATATCGAAACCTTGAAAAAATGGTATCGCTTATTAATTTTAGGCCGCAGGCTCGATGAAAAAGCACCCAACTACCTGAAGCAGGCACTGGGTTGGTCATATCATGCCCCTTATGCAGGCCACGATGGCATTCAATTAGCCATCGGACAAATTTTTGACCGTCACACCGACCACCTTTTCCCATACTACCGGGATATGCTGACTGTTCTGTCGGCAGGCATTACCGCTGAAGAAATAATTCTGAATGGTCTTTCTAAGGCTACAGATATTTCAAGTGGTGGCAGGCATATGTCAAACCACTTTGCCAAGCCCGCCTGGAATATACATAATGTGTCATCGGCCACCGGAAACCATACTTTGCATGCAACAGGCGTTGCCCGTGGAATGCAGCGCTACAAGCACAAAGGCGTAGCCATTAGTTCGCAGGGTGAATCGTCTGTTTCGGAAGGATATGTCTATGAAGCAATAAATGGTGCCAGCAACGAAAAACTGCCTGTAATATTCGTTTTTCAAGACAATGGGTATGGGATTTCAGTTCCAAAAGCGGATCAGACAGCCAACCGCAAAACTGCTGAGAACTTCAAAGGTTTTAAAAACTTGCGAATCATATACTGCAATGGTCGGGATATTTTTGAGAGCATGAACGCCATGAACGAGGCTAAAAACCATGCACTAAAAACGGGAATTCCCGTAATTGTACATGCTAGCGTGGTAAGAATACACTCCCACTCCAATAGCGACCGCCATGAGCTGTATCGCGACGAACGCGAACTGAATTGTGCCCGGGAAGCTGACCCCATTCCCAGATTTGAAAGAGCAATCCTGTCGAAAAGCGGACTTACTGAAAATGATCTTCAGGAAATTCGAAAGGCAGTAGAGCTTGAAGTTGTTGAAGCCCACAAAAAAGCCATTTCTGCACCTGATCCTTCTCCGGAGTCCATATACAACTTTGTTATTCCCGAGCCACATCAACCTGTAAAATACCCTAAAGGCATTCATACCTATGATGGTCCCAAAAAGAAACTAATCACAGCCCTCAACGAAACCCTCAAAGCAGAATTTGAATACAATCCTGACACTTACATCTGGGGGCAAGATGTAGCCAACAAGGAAAAAGGTGGCATATTTAATGTTACCAAGGGAATGCAACACAAATTTGGGCGTAACCGCGTATTCAATGCACCCATCGCAGAAGACTTTATTCTTGGGACTGCCAATGGGATGAGTCGCTTTAGCGAGAAAATCCGAATAGTGGTAGAAGGAGCCGAATTTGCCGACTACTTCTGGCCGGCAATGGAGCAATTTGTAGAATTAACCCACGATTACTGGCGCAGCAACGGAGCTTTTGCACCAAATGTTACAATCCGGCTTGCTTCCGGTGGATACATTGGTGGGGGATTATACCATTCCCAAACCATTGAAGGTGCTTTGGCAACCTTCCCCGGCATCAGAATTGTGTATCCCTCCTTCGCCGACGATGCCGCTGGCTTGCTTCGCACGGCTATGCGCTCAAAAGGTCCAACTCTCTATCTGGAACCCAAAGCGCTCTACAATGCCAAAGAAGCCGAAACTCCTATCCCAGACGATTTCGAAGTGCCTTTTGGCGTGGCCCGCATCAGGCGGACCGGCAATGACCTTTCTATTATCACCTATGGTAATACCACCCACATGTGCTTGAAAATGGCAGATAAAATAGCACAGGAAACCGGAAAACAAATAGAAGTACTGGATATCCGTTCTATCATACCGTTGGATAAAGAAGCTATACTCGAATCGGTGAAGAAAACAAATCGTGTGTTGGTTGTTCATGAAGATAAGGTGTTCGGAGGATTCGGTGGTGAGCTTGCTGCAATTATTGCCGATGAGGCATTCCCATATTTGGATGCCCCGGTGAAAAGAGTGGGATCGACATTTACACCGGTTGGGTTTCATCGCAACCTGGAAAAAGCCATTCTGCCATCTGATGTAAAAATATTTGAGGCAGCAATGGAAATACTTAAATTCTGAAAAGGCTCAAATAAGAAGAATTGCGTATACCACACAGCAACAAAATCTGTAATAAGAAATGTTTTAGGGAGTTTTAGCTGTATATGTAACAATCCTTTGGTTTTTTCGTTAGATTAAGTGTGAGCACAATATTTTACAATCGGACCGCACTCCCTATACTTTTTCTTATAGGCATGATAATTGGGACGGGTCAGCGTACTGCAGGGCAACAGGTTGTTTTTTCACAGCGGTTTGCCTCTCCATTGCAATTGAACCCTGCATTCGCCGGGTCAAAGCCGTTTACCCGTATGGAGTTTGGATATCGTACGCACAGCTTTCCTCACCTCAATGCTTTTCAGTCCATGCATTTTTCTATGGATGGGTACAATGAAGGAGTAATGGGAGGTTTGGGAATTCTATTTATAAGAGACATGCAGGCAAATATTTTAAACACAAACCAGTTAACCGGTGCATATAGCCTGCATTTGCAATTAACCAGCGACTTGTTCATGAATCTGGGTATAGGTGCCGGATTGATAAATAAAGGAATACAGTGGAATAATCTGGTTTTTTCAGACCAAATAAACAAGCTTACAGGAGAAATCCTTCAAATTAATGAGCAGAATTTGGATGGCGGTATCTGGGTTCCGAATTTTTCCGCAGGGATGTTATTGTTCAATTCAAGAATTTTTGGTGGCTTTGCAATGCATCATCTCAACCGGCCTAATTTCAGCTTGATGGGAAATCAGTTAAGAACTCCTTTCCATTACATTGCAAAAATTGGAGGTTATTTCTCGTTGGAGAACATTTTTCGCACCGGAATTACTCAGGAAAGTTTTTTTGTTTCTCCAAATATCATTTTGAACATTCATGGCGTTAATAAAATGTTGTCATACGGAATGCATTTCGGATTATCGCAAGTATTTGCCGGCATTTGGATGCGACAGAACTTTACATTACCAGAAACATTGATTTTGATGCTGGGTTTGGAAACAGGCAATTTTCGATTTTCATACAGCTTTGACCATTCGTTGTCAGGTTTTTCTGGCGTTCATCATGCTGCACACGAAATAGCGGTTAGATTTTCGTTCATAACCAACAACAAAAAGGCGAGAATTAACATAATTAATAGTCCGGATTTTTAATTATTTTTGTAAAAATTCAATAAAACAGCTATGCAGAGAAGATTAAAACTGTTGTTTTTTGCATCGGTAGCGACGTTTACCACCGGCATATTTCAATCCTGTCATAGGCCTGTCAGTACAACTACAGGTTGGGCTTATAATGACCCCCGAAAAGGAGGCTTTGAAAAATCTATTGTTCAGGAACAGGAGACCGGTCCGGGATTAGTTTTCATAGAAGGAGGCACCTTCGTTATGGGTCGCACGGAACATGATGTAATGGGTGATTGGAACAATATACCCCGCAGGGTTACAGTTTCTTCCTTTTATATGGATGAAACAGAGGTAAGAAACATTGACTACTTAGAATACTTGTTCTGGTTGAGCCGAGTTTTTGGGAATTCGTTCCCGGAGGTGCATCGGCGTGCGCTCCCCGATACTTTGGCATGGCTTGACCCAATGGCCTATAATGAGCCATTTGTTCAGAATTATTTAAGGCATCCTGCCTATCATCAATACCCGGTTGTAGGAGTAAGTTGGGTTCAAGCCAATGAGTATGCAGCATGGCGCACCGACAGGGTAAATGAAATGATTCTCATCAGAGAGGGAATTCTTTATTGGGACCCCGATCAGGTAAACGAGCGTAATTTCAATACAGAGGCTTATCTGGCAGGCCAGTACGAGGGTTTGGTGCGTAGAAATATGCGCGATCTGGATCCGCGTGGAACCGGCGAGCGGCAGGTTAGGTGGACTGATGGCATGCTTCTTCCCTCCTTTCGTTTGCCTACAGAGGCCGAGTGGGAATTTGCAGCCTTGGGTCTTATTGGCAATACCGTGAATGAACGCATTGTAGAAAGAAGAATGTACCCTTGGGATGGGAGCCAAATCCGCAGTGAGGAGCGAAGAACCAGAGGCATATTTTTAGCTAACTTTCAACGGGGTGCCGGAGATTTTATGGGAGTTGCAGGAAATCTGAATGATGGCGGAGAAGGCCCTGTACCCGTAACCGCATTTTGGCCCAACGATTATGGCCTTTTCAATATGGCTGGTAATGTGAATGAATGGGTTCTGGATGTGTACAGACCATTGTCCCATGAAATGGTTGCTGACCTGAGACCTTTCAGAGGAAATGTATTCACCATACTCGAAACAGACGAGACCGGAAGACCCGTGGCTAAGGACTCTCTCGGCCGAATGCGAAGAGTGCCTGCTCCTGTAGAAGAAGGGCGCCGCAATTTCCGTCAGGCCAATAATATCAGCTATCGCGATGGAGATGTAATGTCGAGTTTGTTCTTTGGAGAAGATGTCCCAGATGCAGCCAGAGTGATGTATGAATTTGGAGTTTCCAGCCTTATTAATGACGAAGCAAGGGTATTTAAAGGAGGAAGTTGGCGAGACCGTGCCCATTGGCTCAGCCCGGGCACCAGAAGGTTTTTGGATCAGAATCAGGCTACTAACGATATTGGGTTCCGATGCGCTATGATTAGGGTAGGTAGCCCCATTGGAAGATAATTTTAAAAATTCAAACGCCTAAGGGAAGTACTGCCAGTGTGTTAGGGCAGTTTTTCCCTTTTTTATACGGCTCGATTCATACTGAAATGCATTTATCTTTCCCTATAATATGTTTTACTCAATTGATTCTGTCTGTTATTGAAGGTTATTGGGAATTCATCTATTAGCGATAAGGAGAAGGTGCTCAATCAGCAAACGCGCCTATTGCCAAAAGCCCAATTCAAATCATGCGAAAAGTTTGCGAATACGAATATTATTCCGATATTTGCACCCCGAAAAACAATTTTTTTCATCATTAAAAATCAGTTTCATAATGCCAGCAAGAATCAGACTACAGCGTAAAGGAAAGAAGGGTCAACCTTTTTACCACCTTGTAGTTGCGGACGGTCGTGCACCCCGAGATGGTAAGTTTATTGAAAGACTTGGCACCTACAACCCAATGACGCACCCTGCAACTATAGAAATCAATTTTGACAGAGCGCTTTATTGGGTGCAGTGCGGAGCTCAACCCAGCGATACAGCCCGAAGCATTTTATCGAAGAAGGGTGTCATGATGAAACACCATTTAGTAAAAGGTATTGCCAAAGGTGCGCTTACTTCCGAAACAATGGAGGAGCGTTTTAATGCATGGATGAACGAAAAGCAAGGAAAACTTGAAAAAGAGGCTAAGGAAAAAGAACTTTCCCGAAAAGATTATCATAGAAATCGTATTGCCGAGGAGCGAAAAGTAAATGAAGTCAGGCAACAAACTGCAGCCAAAAAGTTAGCAGATAATGCCAGTGAGGCTCAGGTTTCAGAAGAAAGCGCCTCTACAGCTGAAGAAACCGAATAATAGATAGCCTACAGGATGTAAGTTTCAGGTTGGTTGAAGCGAAATTTTAAAGGCCACCAACATGTAAAAGTTTATGGATACAAAGGATTGCTTCTATGTTGGATTAGTTACCAAAATCTTCGGCTATAAGGGTGAGTTGGTAATTTTTCTTGATGTGGATAATCCTGATAAGTATAAAGAAATGGAATCGATTTTTTTGCTATTAGAAGGAAAATTGGTTCCATTTTTTATTGATAAACTTGTGTTGCGACCTAATTCTTTAGAAGCCATAGTGGCTTTGCAGGATGTATGTACTGCTGAAAAGGCAAAAACTCTTATTGGATCTGAGGCATTTCTGCCGGAACATTTTTTGCCCCATTTGGAAGGCGAAGAATTCTATTTTCACGAAATAGAGGGATATCAGGCCATTGATGCCGTGATGGGGCCACTTGGAAGGGTCGTAACAGTACTTGATTTTCCAGGCAACCCGGTTATTCAAATACAGGTAGGCCTCAAAGAATTGTTAATTCCTGCCCGTAACGAATTTATACAACAACTCGACCGGCAAAATAAAAAGTTGATTATCCGAAATGCGGATGGGCTTATTGACTTGTATTTGAATGAGTAAAACAAGTCCATATCTGCAGAATCCATTCCTATTTCAACGAAATCACTATGTGAACAAAAGGATAAAATCATTTTTTCGGAAAAAATTACGCATTTAACTTTTTGGCAATAAAATCTTTTAATACTTTCAAGGCAAGGTGCAGCTCCGGAATGTGCGTAAGTATCTGCTTCCAATCAGGTTGCTTCACCAGGATATCCATTGAGGCGGCAAGAGCACTTATTTGTTCTGCCCCTATTACCCTGCTCAAACTTTTGATTGAGAGAATGATCCATTGAGATTCTTCCCGTTTTCCAAGTGATACATTCAAAGCCAATTTTCTGATAAAGAAGCCCATTTCGTGCGTATAGCTATCTAAGAGTACCAACAAAGGGAAATTTTGCTTTTTGGCTAATGCATCGAGTCTCGCTAATGTACTTAAATTAAATATTGGCACACTCGACAGCGCAACAAGGGCTTGATCTAAATCAGTGGAACTTGAATTAATTTCTTCTTTACTACTAAATCTTGTTGATATCCAATCGTTTAAATCCTTATCATTCACCGGCATAAAAAATTGCTGACTTAAAGGAATCTTTTCAAACCCTGTGGCATCAGTATTATCTGAGGGTTTGAAAATCCCCACTGCAGGCGGAAGTACTTCGAAGACATGCTGAATTTCAGAAAGTTCTGAACTCGCCTTTGAAAAATTACTGAAAAAATCGATCAGAATGCATTTGAACCGGGCTTGGCTAAATATTCCGAAAGGATTAGTAAGACTATTTGTATAGGTTTCAATCAGCTCAAAATTAGAGTTGGTAAGATAAATTCTATGTTTGGGCAATATTAAAAGATTTTGGATCTTTTTACCAAACTCAGGATGATACTGCAAAACGAGAATGGAATCCTGATCGCCTATACTGTCAAAACCCATTTCTGTAAGATTTTAGAATATTAAAGTTAGCTGTATTTTTTTATATAGCAAAAAAACCCGACACTAGGCCGGGTTCGCATTTTTTTAGTAAAAAATACTGAGCAACCTATTCTACAACAGGCTCTTCTACTTCTTCCTCGTAAGGAACTACTTCTTCAACTGCTGGTTGTTCTTCAACAGCTTCTTCTTGTCGCTGAGCGGGAGCACAGGCAAAAAACAATGCCATACCTGCAACGGTAAGTAATGCAAATAACTTTTTCATTTGTTCTGGTTTAATTGTTAATGAACTTAAATTCGTGTACAAAGTAAATGCTTTTCGATAAAACAAACAAGAATATTTATTACAATATGAGCTATGTGAACAATCCGAATTTCTTGTCAATATTTTGATGCAAAAATGACTTTTTATCAAAATTTCATTGAATTATTATTGAACTTCTGAAATTTTTGGGCAAACAAAAGGGGACTTCTTCCACCGTGTTTAAACCTTTAAAGCCTCCCCTTCTGATTTTGCAATTATTACTGCACCACATGTATCGCCCAGAACATTCACCATAGTTCGCAAAGGGTCAAGTATTCTATCTACTACCAGAAGCAGTCCGATTCCCTCCAATGGAAGACCAACAGCCGATAATATCAGGGTAATGATTACCAGACCTGCCATAGGAATTCCTGCAGCACCAATAGAGGCCAACAGGGCTGTAACTAATACCATGAACTGCTGCATAATTGTAAGATCCATGCCAAATACCTGTGCAATAAATAAAGCCGAAATGGCATGGTACAATGCTGTGCCATCCATGTTGATTGTAGCTCCAATGGGAAGAACGAAATTTGCAGTTTCTTTTGATACTCCGCTATTGCTTGTAACAGCTTGCATGGTGAGTGGCAAAGTTGCGCTGCTGCTTGCCGTTGAGAAGGCCGTAAGCAGAGGTATCGACATGCCTTTGTAATGTTTCAGAGGGTTGACACGACCAATGAATTTCAATAGCAAGGGAAGCGAGATAAAGGAATGAATGCTCAGTCCTATTACAACGGTTAAAATGTATTTGCCCAAACCTTGAAGTATCTGCCCCAATTCGCCGGCTTGAGCCGCAACCAGGCCGGCTGCCAGTCCAAAGACTCCTATGGGCGTAAACTTTATCACAAACAAAGTAATTTTCATCATCACTTCAAAAAGGGCACTAAAAAACTGAAACAGTGTAACCCGGTGTTGCTCTGCAACTCTAGTTGAAAAGATTGCGAAAATCATGGCAAAAAATATAATCCCAATGAAGTCGGCTCTCGCTAAGCTGTCAACAATGTTTACCGGAACAATATTGAGAAGGATCTCCCCCAATTCCCTTTCAGCTATGGTGAACCCCTCCACAGGTTGGCTCAAGCCCATATCTACTCCTTGGCCAGGCCTGATCCAGTTTACCAACGCAAGTCCTGTAACAATGGCAATTATGCTGGTAAAGACAAAGTATGAAATGGTCTTAAAACTCATTCTTCCAAGATTGCCAGCCGAACCCAAACCTGCTACTCCGGTAAATATGGAAGCAAATACCAAAGGAACAATTATCATTCTCAGCAGTCTCAGGAATAGCGTCCCAAGCCATTCCACATGTTTGGCCCAGTCTGGCAAAAATAGGCCCAACAAAACACCTAATGTGAGTGCTATCAGTATTTGCCAGTGTAGATGAAGTTTTTTCATGCGGTTATTTGTTTTGCTTTAAGTAAGATTTTTGTATAAAATTAATTTTTTTGCTTGCTCTTTAGAAAAATCTGCATCCAAAAAAACTGCTATGCATATCAAAAATGGTAATAATAACCAATCCTTCCGGAAAAAGATTCAAATAGTGCTTCCCAGATCGGCTTAGAAGCACATACGAAAGTAATGAAAAGAATCAATTTGTGATAAAGCAAAGTATATATATGATTTCATTTACCTCGTTATTTTACAGTACAATGGTCGGTAAATTTTCTTTCACAAATTTCTCAAATATGCGCATCCGGCCCAATCAAACGCGACAGAAACAGGAAATTGCAATGAAACTGGAAATTTTGACATAGAACGCCTCTACAAAGGTGCTAAATTGGCATTTTCCCCTTACAATAGTGGCTTGGATAAACATTTGATACAAATAGGTCAAAAAAGCAAGGCGTTGCATAAGTGTAAATGCCCCCTACACAAATTTTGGATTAAATGATCCATGGTTTCTGGCGTTGCAACACTTATGTGTTTTGAAAAAATAGCATGAATTACCAAAAAAATGAACACAGATCGATTTACATTGAAGGCGCAGGAAGCAATAGCTAAGTCGCAGGAAATTGCAATTCAGCATCAGAACCAGGCTGTTGAGAGTCCACACCTGCTTAAAGCCATTTTGGAAACGGATGAGTATGTAGTTTCTTATTTGCTAAAAAAATGCCAGGTGAATATTACCACATTAGAACAAATGTTGGAGAAGGAACTACAGCGTTATCCAAAGGTTTCTGGAGGTGAAGTGTACCTATCGGCAACTACCATTCAGATTTTTCAAAAAGCATTTGCCCTTCTAAAGGATTTTGGTGATGAATTTGTTTCAATTGAGCACATACTTCTTTCTTTAACAAACAGCAATGAGACAGCATCACAAATACTTAAAGGTTTAGGACTGACCGCAACAAATCTGACCAAGGCAATAACAGATTTAAGAAAAGGTTCAAGAGTTACAAGCCCCCATTCAGAGTCTATGTATGATGCTTTGGGCAAATATGCCCGAAATTTGAATCAAATGGCCATTCAGGGCAAGCTTGACCCTGTTATTGGTCGCGATGAAGAAATTCGTCGGATTTTGCAAATTCTTTCGCGTCGCACGAAAAACAACCCCATTTTGGTTGGCGAACCTGGCGTAGGGAAAACGGCGATTGCTGAGGGCCTTGCCCATAGGATAGTTAATGGAGATGTACCGGAAAGCCTCAATACAAAACAAATATTTTCACTCGATATGGGTGCGCTGATTGCCGGCGCAAAATACAAAGGTGAATTTGAGGACCGGCTGAAAGCTGTAATAAAGGAAGTAGTGGCTTCAGAAGGTGAGATCATACTGTTTATTGATGAGATACATACCCTTGTAGGTGCCGGATCGAGCGGCGAAGGAGCCATGGATGCCGCAAACATACTGAAGCCCGCATTGTCGCGAGGGGAATTGCGTGCTGTGGGTGCCACCACTTTGAAAGAATATCAGCGATATTTTGAGAAAGATAAGGCTCTCGAACGCAGATTTCAAATTGTTATGGTACATGAGCCGTCAGTTCAAGATGCTGTGAGTATTTTAAGAGGCTTGAAAGAGCGATACGAGGCCCACCATAAAGTCAGAATTAAGAATGAGGCAATCCTTGCAGCTGTAAATCTATCCGAACGATATATTAATGACAGGTTTCTTCCTGATAAAGCAATAGACCTGATTGATGAAGCCGCAGCAAAATTGTGCCTGGAAATGAATTCAGTGCCTGAAGTGTTGGATGCAACTGATCGAAAAATACGCCATTTGGAGATTGAACGAGAAGCAATAAAAAGGGAAATGGATACTGTAAGACTTGAGCAATTAAATCGGGAATTAACTAATCTGAGAGAAGAGTATCAAGAAATTAAAGCCCAATGGAACTCTGAGAAAGAAGTAGCTATGCAAATACAGGCTGCAAAAGCGTCTTTAGAGCATTTGAAGGTCGAAGCAGAGAAGGCGGAGCGTAGTGGCGATTTCGGTAAAGTTGCCGAGATCCGTTACGGCCGAATTAAAGAAAAGGAGCTTGAACTTAGCGAGTTGTATAAAACAATGAACCAAATGCAGGATGGAAGTCCGTTGATCAAAGAGGAAATAGATGCAGCAGATATAGCTGATGTAGTAGCCCGGTGGACAGGTATTCCGGTTCAAAAGATGGTACAAAGCGAGTATGAAAAGTTACTCAACCTGGAGAACCAATTGCACAAGCGGGTGGTTGGACAGCATGATGCTGTTGAATCAGTTGCAAACGCTATACGACGCAGCAGGACAGGCCTGAATGACCCCAGGAAGCCCATATCTTCATTTCTTTTTTTAGGCCCAACAGGCGTAGGGAAAACAGAATTGGCAAAGGCTTTGGCTGAACTCTTGTTTAATGACGAAAATGCAATGGTACGAATTGATATGTCTGAATATCAAGAAAGGCACTCAGTGAGCCGCCTGATAGGTGCGCCTCCCGGATATGTGGGCTACGAGGAAAGTGGCCTGCTCACCGAGGCTGTTCGCCGCAAACCCTACACAGTTGTGCTCCTCGATGAAATTGAAAAAGCCCATCCGGATGTGTTCAATATTTTGCTGCAAATACTTGACGAAGGTCGGCTAACTGACAACAAAGGTCGCATAGCGGTGTTTAAAAATGCCCTGATTATTATGACATCAAATTTGGGATCATCGCAAATTCTCGAACGATTTGAAGCGCTTAATGAATCAAACCGCAACACCATAATTGAATCTGTAAACAAAGAAGTTTTTCAATTACTTAAAAGCTATTTGCGGCCTGAATTTTTGAACCGGATTGACGAAATAATAATTTTTAATCCGCTGAAACCTTCGGAAATTGAGCAGATAGTCGAATTACAGACCTCCAATGTTCAAGCAACACTGGCCAAAATGGACATACAGCTTGAAATTTCACGAAAGGCTATTTCCTGGCTTGCCCAAAAAGGTTACGATCCACAGTTTGGTGCCAGGCCTTTGAAGCGTCTGATTCAAACCAATCTGCTCAACAGAATCTCCAAAGAAATAGTAGCGGGTAAGATAGTTCCAGGTCGGCCTCTTAAAATAGATGCTACAGAAAATGGACTGATTTTTTGCTAAAAGACTTTGGCTGCCAGTGAAAAGCTCAACAAATGTCCATGTTTAGTAGTATTTTTGTAAACATGGCTGATAAATTCGCGCTTGAATTGGAGGTGTAAAATTTGCTGAAAATTTGATCATTTCTTTCTCTCGGCGATCTGCACAAAGTTTTACACATGGGTATCTTCTGTAACATTAATTTATTTCTCCGATTAAGTGAATACACCCCTTTTTATTGCCCGAAAATCGCGAATAGGTAAAAATCAGAAATCTTATGGAGGTCTTATTTATAAGATATCCGTCCTAAGTATTGCTTTAGGCCTTGCAGTTATGCTGCTTTCAGTTTCAGTTGTAACGGGTTTTCAACGGGAGATAAGAGATAAAGTTATAGGTTTCGGATCGCATTTTCAGATTACAGCTTTTCAGCAAGGTGCTTCACCTGAGCTAAGTCCTATGGATCGCGATCCTGAATTGGTTGAATTACTGAAATCAATACCGGGAGTAAGACATGTTCAGGAATTTGGCGCTAAAACGGGGATAATTAAAACCCAGAGGGAGATTCACGGAGTTGTGATAAAAGGGATTTCAACTGATTTTGATTGGGATTTTTTTGAAAGTAAAATTGTTGCAGGCACTAAAATTACTTTGAATGAGTCGGTTACATCAAATCAAATACTCATATCCAGGTCCATTGCCGACAAGGTGGCACTTGATGTCGGCGATGATTTTATAATGTATTTTATCCAGGATCCGCCAGCAATCAGAAGGTTTCATGTTTCGGGCATCTATGAAACTGGCTTGGAAGAACTCGACAGGGTGATCATACTGGGCGACCTAAGACACATCCAAAGACTAAACCGTTGGTCTGATAACCAAATTGGTGGGTATGAAGTACTGGTGGAAAGCTATCAGGATATTTTTCTGATGCAGGACAAGGTGTTTGGGGCAGTTCCTTTTCAATATAATGTCAGAAGTATCAGGGAGTTGTATCCACAAATCTTCGACTGGCTCGCATTGCTCGATATGAATGTTTATGTAATTTTATTTTTGATGGTTCTTGTTGCCGGCATCAATATGATTACAACATTGCTAATTTCCGTGCTCGAAAAAACCAATATGATAGGAATACTAAAGGCGATTGGAGGATCCAATCGCCTTGTAAGAAAGATATTTTTGTACAATGCCGCTTTTGTAATTTTCAAGGGGTTGGTTTTCGGCAATCTTTTGGGACTTAGCCTTAGCCTAATTCAACTGCATTTTGGAGTAATCACTCTGCCTCAGGAATCATACTATGTTTCTGTAGTTCCGATAAATCTGAACCTGGTACATTTTTTGGTAATCAATGCCGGAACCTTTATTACATGCATGCTCATGCTGATAATACCTTCCTATGTTGTTTCGCGCATTTCGCCGGTTAAAGCGATAATTTTCCGCTAAACATTCAAAAATCAGAACAATAGGCCAACACTCAAAATGTACTGACGCGGTCTGGTATCGAAGTCAATAGATTGTCCTCCGATATTTACTTCAGTTCCAAATCTGCTCAGGCTGTCTTCGAAACGCAGATCTACCATCAGTCTGCCCAATACCAATCCAACTCCTAATTGATAGCCCAGGGTAACATCGTTCATTACCTGGTCGAAATTAATATTGTCGTCAAGGTCGTTCAATTGATCAACCAACAGAGAAAGCACCGGCCCCCCTCCTATCTTCACCGGACCCAAACTTAAGCCCGCCTGCACAGGCAGAGAAAGATGCCGGTAAAGCTGCGTGAACGGGTGGCTCTGAGGAGAAGGTCCTGTTGTGGTAATCAACATATCCCTTTCGGTTTGGGTAAAAAGTAATTCGGGTTGCAAATAAAATCCGGCAATCCTGAATAAACTGGTAAGACCCACATGAAAACCCGTTTGAGACTCTTTCATGGCAGATACTATATAACCAGCAGACTGCCCTGTTTGCAATTCAGGCAAAGAGGAGAAATTTAGGCCACCCTTCAGGCCAAAGGATGCAAATTGGGCATTACTGGTACCCATTACAAAAACACTCAGAAAAAGAACAATTAGGATGCGTTTCATTGTTTTCTTGATTAAATGAAAAATGAATTAAAAGAACCCAGACACTCGAATCATTGAATAAATTTAACTTAACAAATATTATGCAAATTTTATCAATTAAATGCAGCCATACGGAAAAACCTTATGACTCCCTGATAATTTTCAGTTTCTCCTCCAAATGATTGATCTCCTGTCGGGTTTTTTCAATTTTTTCTTCGAATTCCTGCTTTAGTATGTCAGCTTTCTTTGATGATGCGAAAAATCCGATGTTATTTTCAAGAACCTTTATTTCATGCTGCAGCTCGCTTATTTTCCTTACAATATAAGTGCGCTCCTTGTACAAAGCCTGATCAGCATTTGGAGAATTTTTTAAACTTTCGACCTTGCTTTTGAAAGTGTTGGTGCTTTTCGCTTTTCTGCTAATACCCAGTTTGTCAAATAAATCATCAATAGTTGTCCGGTATTCAAGCTGTATCTTGTCTTTTACCTTGATGGGAACATGGCCGATTTCCATGTACTGCTTCTGGAATTCGTTTATCACCTTTAGGTTTTCAGAGTTATTTTCAGTGTAGGAGTAATTCTTTAATTGAAAAATGATTTCTTTTTTACGCTTTAGATTGTCTTCCTGGGCTTCATCAATACCTGAGAAAAACTCGGACTTTCTCCTGAAAAATTCATCACAAGCATTTCGGAATCGCTTCCAAATTTTATCAGAAAATTTGCTTGGAACCGGACCTATTTTTTTCCATTCATTTTGCAGTGCTATAAGCTCATTTGAGGTGCGTTTCCACTCTGTACTATCTTTAAGCGCTTCGGCCTGAAGGCAAAGGTTGATCTTTTTATTGTAGTTCTCCGTCTGGTTTTCTTTATATTTCTGAAAAAACTCTTTTCGATTTTTAAAAACAATGTCTAAAGCAGATCTGAATCGATTCCAAACCTCATTATTGACTTTTTTAGGAGCAAAACCAATTTTTTTCCAGGCTTCAAACATTTCATTAATCTGATCGGTCAATTTCTGCCAATCCTGAGCATTGTCAGGCGAGGAAGCTGCAAGCAACTCTGCCTTCTCGCACAACTCTAATTTTGCTTCATAGTTTTTGGATTGATCTTTCCTGGTAACTTCGTAGAATTCCTGACGACGGCGGTTAAGTTTTTCTGTTGCTGCTCTAAATCTGTCCCAAATCTCTTCCTTTTTATCAGTAGCTACCGGGCCGATCTCTCTCCAGGCTTCGTGCAATTTTTGGAGTTTCTGGAAGGTTTTGATTATTGAGCTTTCTAACAACAGCTCTTCAGCCTTTTCACATAATGCCGTTTTTTGCTCAAGATTTTTTTTCAGATCTAAGTCTTTCAACTCCTTGTTGATCTTTACCTTGTCAAAAAAGCGTTCGACTAGAAAATGAAAGTTATTCCATAATTCGTTTTTTTCCGATTGAGGCACAGGCCCGATAACAGACCATTTCTCTCGGATTTCGCGGAATACATCATATGTTTTTTTCAGTTCCTCATCAGATTCGATAAGGCTACGCAACTCTTCTATAATCTGTTTTTTTATCTTCAGGTTCTCGTGCTTCTGCCTTTCCTGGACCTGATCAAACTGGTGTTTTTTTTCTTTATAAACCTCAAAGGCTCTTTCAAAGCGCATTGTGAGCGGATCGGCCGGCTGCCCCTCAATTTCTAAGCCAGGGATGTCTTCTGGTATGTCGGTAGTAGTGCCAATGCTATCGATTCTTGCCTCCTCCTTGGAAAGTTTTCTGAAGGCTGCCCTGATATAACCAACATGGCTTCTGATATATTGAAAATCTTCCAACTGAACCAATTCCTCAAGGGCTACCACAAGCTCCAGACGATTCAAATTGTGGTATTTCTCATCGGGAACTGCTATAGGCTCGAATGTTTCTGAATGAAATACTTCCGACTCCTCTTCAGCTTCGGATTCAGAAAGATCGAAATCCGAAAAACTATCAGCATGAATTACACTTTCATTGACAAAAACTTCCTCACTAAATTCTCCAGCATTTAATAACCCTGATTCTACATGCTCTGCTGGTATCTCGTCATTCAGGGAAGCACCAACATTCTCCTGCTCCACAGTATTTTCAGCCATCTCAGAGGATTCTTCAGAGACATCACCTAATGGCAGCAAAACTTCAAGCTGAATCTCATCAACCATTTCATCTGTGGGTAAGTTGGCCATTGGCTCTGAAACATGGTCAAAATTCGAAACATCGCCATTCAGATTCTCATTCTCCCGGCTATTATCGGACGCCTGGGAGCCAAGGGGTTCATTCAAGTTCATTAAGCAAAAAATTAAAAAATTTATACTAATTAAAGTGTTGGTAAAAAAGCGTACGATACATTTCAGCTAAACCTCAGAACATTGAAGTAATTGGATAATCTCATCGAAACAATGCCAAAATTAAATTTTTTTTATGAAGGTGAAGAAACTTTCGGTGCTGCTACAAAAACCCATTGAGTCGTTTATGAATTCGGTAAGTCGTACTTCATATTTGTAATTAATCTAAGTTTACAAAAATAAACATCAGATACTGTGTATGATTGTAAAAACAGGAAGTATGAGTTTACATTCGTAAAATCAGATATATCCCTTTTATCTTTTAATTATTGTAAATAACAGATTTAGGTGTATTAACAAAACTCAAAGCTACTTTTTAACTTTGGAACAAGGTGCGTTTCATTCAACTCGTTTTTATTATACATTTTAATGCATTGTTATTATAGTTATAACCAGCGTTTTAATAAGTATTGTATAAATCTTTGCATTAACTTTTGTCCAATTTTTGTGAAATTTTGCTTTATATTAAGTATATTACATTTTTGCACACTAAATTGCACTTTTATATGTTATTATGGTTTTTTTTTAAAGTATTGATTTAAGTAAAATTGAATTTACTTTTGTAAATATTATATAAAATTCACAAACCTCAATCAAGTAAGACCTAAAATGCATAAATTTACATAATCAAATTCGTGTTTTACCAAAGTGAACCAACATGATAGATCGTATTCAAAAAATAATTCAACAGAAGAAACTATCTTCTTCTGGTTTTGCCGATATGATAGGTGTACCCCGCTCTACTATTTCTCACTTGTTGTCAGGCAGAAACAATCCGAGCCTGGAGTTTATCCAGAAAATGCTGGATGCATTCCCTGAGATTGCCACAGATTGGCTGATTCGGGGTAAGGGTCCGATGTATTATGGGCATTTGCCCAAAACTTCTGAAGCAGCTCCCTTAGTAAGTCCAAAGGAACGGGCTTCGCAGGGCTCCCTCTTTCAAGAATTGCAACCTGCGTCAAAAAAATTTGAAAAGATTGAGAATTATGATGAAGTAACTCCTACCTTTCCTCCTTCAGCATCGCATGAGAACCTTGCTGCTATACAGAAAGAGCGTGTGGAAGAAAACAGAGCGGTTGGGCAGTTAGACAAAGTAGAGAAGAAAGAAGATAATAAAGCAAAAATATCTGACAATCCCGTATTAATGTTAGATAAAAAAGTTAAAAAACCTTCCAGAATTTTGCTCATTTATTCTGACGGAACCTTTTCAGATTATATTCCGGAGTTGAAACCCGACTAAAACCTTTCCAGGTGAGAAAAGAAGAAGTTTGACTCCCGGATTGCATTCTCTTCACTATCCGATCCATGCACTGCATTGTGCTCAATGCTCGCCCCAAATAGTTTTCGAAGGGTACCCTCGCCTGCGTTCTTAGGATCGGTTGCCCCAATTAAAGCCCGGAAATCTGCAATTGCATCCTCCTTTTCTAATATAGCAGCTACAATTGGTCCGCTGCTCATGAATGCTATAAGTCGTTCGAAGTAACTCGTACCTTGGTGGGAAAAATAAAACCGGGCAGCCTCGGTTGATGAGAGTTTTAAATATTTCATTGCCGAGATTCTGAATCCCGCCTCATTGATTCTGGCCAAAATGGGGCCTACAAAGCCGTGTTCTACCGCATAGGGCTTGATCAGTGTTAGTGTTATTCGATTTTTTTCCATATATCGCAATGTTTTGGTTCATTCATTTGATATGAAACACCTAAAATTAAATAATATCCTTTGACAAAATGTAGCAACCTGCATTTTTTATAACTTTGCGCAATCAAAAAATCTGCCCTGCATTGGACATTAAAGCTATAGCCAGGCTCAAAGAATTGCTTTCTGACAAAGACCAGCAAATCACCATTTTGTTGCATACCAACCCAGATGGCGACTCTGCAGGGGCCTCCCTGGGCCTATACGGATATCTGAAAAACGACAATTACAATAGGGTTTATGTTATCTCGCCCAATGTTTTGCCCCATTTCTTGCATTGGATGCCTTGGAACGAAGAAATTGTGGTTTCCACAAAGGATTGCGCATATGCAGAGAAAATTATTCTGGACTCCAAAGTAGTCATTTGTTTGGATTTTAATGGGTTTAGCAGGGTCAACAGGCTCGCTTCAGCCCTCAGCAAGTCTTCCGGTACCAAAGTGCTGATCGATCATCATCCCGACCCTTCCAGTGAGTTTGATTTGGTTTTTTCTGAAACTAACACCAGTAGTGCTTCCGAATTGTTGTACAATGTATTAACTGCCTTGGGTTGTGAATCAAAAATTACATTGCCAATTGCAGAATGTATTTATACAGGAATAGTAACTGATACCGGTTCGTTTAGCTATGGATGTAACTATCCTGATAGTTATATTGTTACATCCAAACTAATTGCTTTGGGTGTAGATGGTGAAAAGATTCAGCGTTTGATTTACAACACCAGTACACTGTCTCGGATGCGGCTATTAGGATATAGCATCAGTCAAAAACTTGAGGTACTTGCCCCGGGCACCGCAGCATATATTAGTCTCACTCAGGCCGAATTGAGGCAATTTGAGCATCAGCCCGGCGATACTGAGGGTTTCGTGAACTATGCCTTAAAGATTAATGGAGTGAAACTTGCGGCCATCTTTATTGAAAAGTCAGACCATGTAAAAGTTTCCTTTAGGTCAACAGGTGATGTGGATGTAAATCTTTTTGCCCGTCAATATTTTAATGGTGGGGGACATAAGAATGCCTCAGGAGGGAAAAGCAGTGAATGCCTTGATGCTGCTGTGAATTCCTTCAAGAATTTGGCAAATCCATTTATTTCTAAATACTTATAATGACATGGCAGTTATACGCATTTTGATTTTGGGTTTATTGTCGGTGTTGGTCGTTGCCTGCCGGCAAGAGCGGCAAGCCAAACAGCCGCCGGATAACAAACAGCTTCGTGCATATCTCGAAGCTGCCAACAAGCTCCTCATTGATGGCGAACGCCAGGAAATCAAGGATATGATTGAGAGGCATGGCTGGAATATGGTAGAATCTCCCACAGGTTTGTGGTTTCAAATATATGATAGAGGTGAGGGCAGAAAAGTTAACAGAGGGGACATTGCTATCATTCATTACAGTATCAGGCTTGCTACAGGCGACAAAATCTATGCTTCAAATCCGAATGAACCAAAGCAGTTTCAAGTTGGCAGAGGCGGAGTGGAAACAGGTCTTGAGGAGGGTATTCTGATGATGCGTATTGGCGATAAAGCACGATTTATATTACCTTCGCATTTGGCCCATGGCGTACCTGGCGATGGTGTAAGAATCCCAACCCGGGCTACGATAATATACAATGTTGAGTTGGTTGACTTACTCTAAAATATTTTATCAATAGGCTGTGGCATCTACTTTTTATTTGCATTTTGATGCACCAATTAAGGTTTTGGCCAATGCTTCTCTGGTTGAATTGTGTTATTATCTTTTATACACATTATACACAAAAACGAGCATGATTCGTTTAAGGCAAACACGAATGGTTATCCATCATGCGGTAACCTCACAATTTTAAAATTATTTACGGATGAAAACTTTGAAAATTTTTGTTGTACTTTTTGCTACAGTGTTTTTAGGCTCCTGTGGCCTTAACCCTTTCAACCGCTATAGAGAAACCGAAAGCGGAATTCAATACAGGTTTCATAACGATGTGAAAGACAGCAGAGCTCCCGAGGTAGGCAACCTGGTATTATTGCAGTTGGTTTATCGAGATTCCAAAGATTCAGTTTTGATGGATACCCGCAACATGGGAATGCCCTTTGTACTGGAGTTGATTGAATCGCAATACCCCGGTGATATTTATGAGGCAATTAAGATGATGACCGTTGGAGATAGCGCTTCTTTTAAGATTGATGCAGAGCAATTTTTCACTAAAACGGCCGGTGCGCCTGCGCTTCCCGAATTTATCGAAGCAGGGTCTAAGCTCACATTCGATATTTTGCTGGAAAATGTTTTCACCCCTGAAGAATATCAAGCAGAGCAAATGCGTCTTGCCGAGGAACAAAGAGCAAAAAATGCCGAACTTGCAAAGGAGGAAATGAGCAAATTGGAAGCTTATCTACTTGCACAAAATATTACAGCCGCTGCTCGCGAAAGTGGATTAATTTATGTAGAAACTTTGCGTGGCACAGGTGCAATTGCGGGTGCCGGAAAAACTGTATCCGTACATTACGAAGGGCGATTGCTCGACGGCACAGTGTTTGATTCGAGCCGCGAAAGAGGAACACCCATTGATTTTGTTTTGGGCCGTGGCCAGGTTATTCCCGGTTGGGACGAAGGTATCAGTCTCATGCGCAAGGGAGGTAAGGCTCAATTGATCATCCCATCGCATTTAGCTTATGGCGAACATGGAGCACCTGGCAGGATACCTCCATTTTCAACATTGATTTTTGATGTGGAATTGGTTGATGTAAGGTAAAATCATAATCCAAAATCGTAATACATTTCCAATTAATGCATAGGAAAATTGCCGTGGCAGCCTCGAAAGTTTGCCATGGCAATTTAGCAAAATTACAAACCATTTTTTTGGGAGTAGGGTTCCAATTGGATCGAGTTCTAAATTTTTAAAAATTCGTATATGAATCTGTTACAAATAACATGGGATGTCAGTCCGGTGATTTTCAGCCTGGGATCTGTGTCGATAAGATGGTATGGCCTGTTTTGGGCGTTATCATTTTATATTGGCTATGAAATCATATCACGGATTTTTAAGAAAGAAGGAGTACCTGCCAACATGGCCGATAAGCTTCTGATCTACATGGCGCTTGGTAGCGTTATTGGGGCAAGATTGGGGCATTGTTTTTTTTACGATTTTAATTATTTCATAAACAACCCGATCGAAATCTTTAAGATTTGGCAGGGCGGACTTGCAAGCCATGGAGGCGCGATTGGCATTCTGATTGCTTTGTATTTTTATCAGAAAAAAGTTGGTGTGGTTTCTTATGTATGGCTTCTCGACCGGCTTGTTATTCCTATTGCCCTTGGAGCTTTTTTTATCAGAATGGGCAACCTGATGAATTCGGAAATATACGGTTATGAAACCACCCTTCCCTGGGGATTCATTTTCGTTAGAGCTGGTGAAACCGTAGCAAAGCACCCTACTCAGTTTTATGAGGGTATCCCCTACCTCCTTCTGTTTCTGACATTAGGCTGGCTGTATTTGAAAAAGCGACATATACTTCCTCCGGCTTTTCTGCTCTCACTTTTTGCCATCGTCATGTTTTCCGTAAGGTTTTTGGTTGAGTTTGTTAAACTCGATCAGTCGCCTTTCGAAGCCGGCATGGCACTCAATATGGGGCAAATTTTGAGTTTACCCATTTTAATTGCAGGAATCTTTGTGATGATTTGGTCGGTAAAGCAACCCCCCCAGTCAGAGTTGGGTATTAAGAAAAAATAGGGTCTCAACCCAAAAGAAAAATGCTCGTCCTTTTGTTGAGGTCGGGCATTTTATTTTTCCATTCACTGATTTTTTGAGTTTTGATCCATTCCGAATCTAAAGTTAGGTCGCAAGCCACACACAGGCGGGTTTCGGGATTTAGCAATGCTATCAGGTCAATTAACAGCTGATTGTTTCGGTAAGGAGTTTCCATAAAAATTTGGGTGATGCCCGATTGCCTTACAGTAGCTTCTAAAAGCCTGATTTTTTTCGCCCTTTCATCTTTTTGTATGGGCAAATATCCATTGAAGGTAAATTGCTGACCGTTGAACCCGGATCCCATTAAAGCCAAAAGGATTGATGAAGGCCCGATAAGTGGCACAACGGCAATATTGGAGAGATGTGCAAATGCAACTACCTCGCTCCCGGGATCTGCAATACACGGACATCCGGCTTCAGACAATAAACCAATACTATGACCTTCCTGCCATAGTTCTAAAAACCTATTGAAGTCGGGCCGGGGAAGATGTTTGTCCAACACATACATATCCACCTCATCGAAGGAACGGATGTAACCCCATGCCCTTAAAAACCTTCTTGCACTTCGTGCATTTTCAACAATGAAATACGACAAATCATTCACCAAGACTTTGTTGCCAGCAGGCAGCACTTTTTCAAAGCTCATATTTCCCAGTGAGGTGGGTATTAAAATCAACTTGCCAGAGGGTGCATTCATGTGCTAAAATTCTTTACTGCTTTGACCTTCGCACCAGGGGATCTTATTCAAGTCTAAATTACCTCCTGAAGTGTGTGCAAACACCTTTAGTTTTGACTGTATTCCCCAACAAAGCAATAGCATGGGAAGCACCCCATATTATTTCTCCTGCAGGCAAAATCACTTGCATCCCTGGTTCTGCAACCAATGGTTTTATGGCTTTGGTATCCATTGGTCAGGTCATCGATTTTGCTATTGCATCACAAGATGCATCAAGCATTCGAAACACTTTTTCGAATTCAGGACGGCCCCCAAAATAGGGGTCAGGTACCTCAATATTCGAGCCGGGCTGTAGCCTGTTCATGATCATTTCTACTTTTTGCCTTTGTTCCTGCGTTGCAGCAATTTTCATAATACTGGAGTAATTTTCCTTATCCATTACAAAAATCCAATCAAATGCATCGAAATCGCTTCTCTGAAATGGCCTTGCGCGTTGGTCGGTTATATCTATACCGTTTTTTAATGCAATTTCGCAAGATCTGTGATCGGGTGCTTCTCCCTTATGGGCAGAAATTGTTCCGGCCGAATCTACCATTCCTTCTATCCCATATTGCTTCAATTTGCTCTTCATAATTCCTTCGGCAAGAGGCGACCGGCAAATATTCCCCATACATACCATCAAAATCTTCATGCAGATATTGGCTTTTTTATGTGTCCACTTGATTGTTACACGCAATATGCCTACAATGGTGCACATTGCAAAGGGGCCTTGCTAAATGAAAACCCGGATGCAAAGGTATTTCTTTGTATCCGGGTTGCAAATGAAAAATGCTGTTTACACTCTGGTTTTTATCATACCTTCAATTTCATCCATACATTTTTTATACTTTTTGTCCGTATCGGCCAGATTCCTTACGGTTTTGCATGCATGCATCACTGTGGCATGATCTTTATTGCCGCATTTTATACCTATTTGAGTTAAAGACGATTTAGTATAGTTTTTTGCAAAATACATTGTCAATTGCCTCGCTTGTACAATTTCCCTTTTGCGGGAGTCGGATTGAATTTTTTCTATGGGAATATGAAAATAATCGCTTACCAGCTTCTGAATCAATTCAATTGTTACTTCACGGGGGGTATGCCTTACAAATTTTTCAATTACTATGGAAGCCAGGTCAACAGTAATTTCCTTCTTATTCATCGAAGCCTGAGCCAGGATTGAAATGAGAGCGCCCTCCATTTCTCTGATGTTGGTAGTAATACTGCTTGCTATCAGGTCAATAACTTGCTGAGGCATGACAACACCCTCGTTGAACAATTTTTTCTGCAAAATAGCTACACGGGTCTCAAAATCCGGAACTTGCAGGTCGGCCGACAAACCCCATTTGAATCTCGACAACAATCTGGGTTCTATGCCTTTCATCTCTACCGGTGGCAAATCACTTGTGATTATAATTTGCTTTCCATTTTGATGTAAATAGTTGAAGATATGAAAAAATACATCCTGAGTTTTTTCCTTCCCTGCCAGGCAATAGATATCGTCAACAATCAGCACATCAATCATCTGGTAGAAATGAATAAAATCATTATGATTATTATTTCTTACAGAATCTATAAACTGGTTTGTAAATTGCTCAGCCGAAACATACAATACAGTCTTTTCAGGAAAAAAATTCTTAACTTCTATGCCTATTGCATGAATGAGATGGGTTTTTCCCAATCCGTTTGCACTATAAATCAGAAGTGGGTTGAAGCTTGTTTTTCCGGGATTTTGACCTACAGCCATTCCCGCACTGCGAGCCAGTCTGTTGCTATCACCTTGAATAAAATTATCGAAATTATAATTCTCATTGAGGTTTGATTGAATGTTTACCTTTTTTAAACCGGGAATTATAAATGGATTTGGGATAGACTTTGAGGCATCCGGGTTTAAATTAATGGGAAATGATACAGGAGGATTTTGCAGAACTTTTTTATTCAGCGTAGGCGCAGGTACCGTGAAAGGGCTTGAGGCACTGCTTCCAGTGCTATTATCCATTATAATGCTATATTCAAGCCGTCCCTCCTTCCCTAACTCCCGGCGAATGGTCTTCTTGAGAAGATCAATATAATGCTCCTCGAGCCATTCATAAAAAAACTGACTTGGTACCTGAATGGTTAGTATATTGTTTTCCAGGTTTACCGGCTTGATGGGAGCAAACCAAGTAGAAAAGCTACTGTGGCTAATGTTGTCCTTAATAATGTGTAAACAATTTTTCCAAACTTTGTCGCAGCTTCTTTCCATATCTTATATTATGACCCTTTTTGCAAATGAAAAATTTGTGATTGAGTAACCGGCTGTAATCCAATGAAACTAAGAAGTGGCAGCCATGTTAAATTTTCTTAACAAATTTTAATTAAAAATAGTTAATAAAAAAATTCATTGCGTATTGACTTTAATGAATTTTTTGTGTAAATGTTTTCACTGCAATTTCTCCGGAGCTTACCAAAACCTCCACCTCGATGTATCCAAGTCTTACTCCACCGAAACCTGTTTGGGCTATGGTTACAGGCTGATTCTGCTTATTGGCAACTACCACTGGAGGATCTAATAGGGTATGGGTGTGGCCACCAATAATAATATTAGTGAGCATAGTTTCGGATGCAATGATTTTGTCGCTAACCTGAGGATGGTTGTAGGAGAAGCCTAAGTGGGAAAGGCAAACGATGAGCTGGCATTTGTGCCTGGTATGCAAAAGATTTTCCATTTCGCGTGCCACCTCAATAGGATCCAGATACTTGTAATCTCCAAATTGTGCTGGCAAGACCAAGCCCTCCAAATTGATTCCCAAGCCATAAATGCCTATGTTCACTCCTTTTCGTTTTAATACCAAATATTGGAGAATCTTGTTGTGAAGTATTGTTCGGGATAAATCGTAATTAGAAGATATGAATGGAAAACCTGCATTAGGAAGAACATCAGCAAGGCCTTCTATTCCATTGTCAAACTCGTGATTTCCCAAAGTAGCAGCGTCATAACCCATTTTGGTCATAAGCATCAGTTCGGGTTTGCCCCCAAACATATTGAAGTAGGGCGTTCCCTGAAAAATATCACCTGCGTCGAGCAATAAAAGCTCCGGATCTTCTCTTCTGATTTTTTGGATGATTGCAGCTCTTCTGGCATAGCCACCCATACCAGGGAAATTTGGATCATTGAGTGGAAACGGGTCAAGGCGGCTGTGGGTATCGTTGGTATGCAATATAGTAATGCGCCGGGTCGAACTATCCGCTCCATGTGCCGTGCGAATTCCACTTACTGCTGCAAGGCCGGCAACTCCGGCCATAGCCATAAACCGTCTTCGTGTTATTGTGAATCGAGTCATAAGAATTTCTATTATTCGATGATTTTCATTCTTCCATCAAGTACCGGTGCCAATACCTCGCCGCGCTGGCTGGCTGCCTTCATATGGTTGATAATTGCTTCTCTAACTCTTTTACCCACCATTGTGATTTCTAAAGGATCCAGAAAAAAGGTCATTCTATCACCTCCTTTTGCCAAAAAATCAGAAGTTACGATTTTGTAATTCCGACTCATATCAAATAGCTCCCCTTGAACACGAGCTTCTGCAACTTGTTGATTTTGTATCTTAAGAGTCAGGCCTGATACGGGCATTCCTCTCTGACTGGCTGCTAAAAATTGCAAAAGCTCCCAGGTTTTTTGGCCTGTCAGAGTTACTATGACAATTTCGTTTTCAAATGGCATTAATTCATATACATTTCCCATAGTTATGTTTCCTTTGGGAAGATTAGCCCTCAGGCCACCGTAGTTGAGCACGCAAAAATCCGGCATCACGCCATCTTCAGGTTTATAAAGCGTTTGGGCAGTTTCAAAAACCAAATCGGCAACAAAATTGTTGAGCAGGCCTTCAGGGCTTGCACGCATGATGGGAAAAGCCGAAACTGCTAACACCTGATTCATCTCCTGCCCCATCGCAGTGCGAAATCCTGCAAGTATGGAATCTATCAAAGGATCGGGCAAGGGAGCTGATATGGAATCAACGGGCAATACCCGCCCGGTTATCTGACCTATCGAAACAGGTCGGCTGCATGAGGCAGCCCAAAGAGAAAAAAAAACAGCAATAATAATTGCTATTGACTTGAATTTCAACATGACTTATTGATAAGAAATCAACCTGAATTTAATAAACAATATTAAGCTTTAATCTCAAAAAATGAAAGGAAAATTTAAATTTTTATGCTAAAGATTCATTTTTTTTGAAATCTTCATTGCTACAGGTAAGTGTTGGCTGGGTTTTTACAAAAAACCAAACGGTCAATGCCTATCATGGTAGAAGAACAATTTTTGAAGGGCAGATTCGGAGCCATTACTCCCTCGCCCAGAAAGGCAGGTGAAACAAGGATTCTTGCTTCGTCCCAATTGCCGGTATGAATAAAATCTTGCAATAATTTTTGGCCACCTTCAACGATGATGGATTGTATTCCGGCTTGATGTAGGAAATCTAATAGGGAATTCATCTCAATCTTTTCGTCTATAAATGGTAGTTTAACCCGATTCAAATTGTGTTCGTTTTGATTTACGCTTTCGTTTAATACATAAGTATTTTGCTCTTTGTCAAAAATTCGCAAATGGGCTGGTAGGGTGAGTTTTTTGTCCACAACAATTCTTACAGGGTGCGTACCTGTCCAATATCGTACATTCAGCCTGGGATTGTCGGCAAGGGCAGTATTGGTGCCGACAATTATGGCCGACTCCTCGCTTCTCCATTTATGTACAAGACTTAGAGCCAGGTTGCCTGAAATCCTGAGGGGATTTTCACCTGATGCAGGTGTTCTCAATGTGTCAATAAAACCATCTGTAGTTTGAGCCCACTTCAGGATGATATATGGCCTTTTCTTCTCATGAAAGGTAAAAAACCTTTTATTTAGTTCGAGATTTTGCGGCTTCAACACTCCAACCGTTACATCGCAGCCATGATTGCGCAATCTGGCAATTCCCCTGCCTGCAACCTGTGCAAAGGGGTCAACACATCCTATTACTACTTTTTTTATTCCTGATTTGATGATCAGATCAGCGCAAGGGGGGGTTTTTCCAAAATGACTGCAAGGCTCGAGATTCACATAAATTGTTGACTCGGCCAACAGACTTTTTTCTTCCACTGCATGTATTGCGTTTGCTTCGGCATGGGCCTCACCGTATTTTCTGTGAAACCCCTCCCCTATGATCGTATTGTGGTGAACAACCACGCTAGCTACAAGAGGATTAGGTGCAGTGTAGCCCAAACCCTTTTTAGCCAGCTCTATGCAACGCTGCATATACAACTCATCCTTAGCCATTTGCATTTTATAATTTGAAATCTGTATAGGATTTCAAAAGTAAGCTGAATTGCGAAGGTTTTCAATCAGACCTACCCATTAGTTGATTTATGGCCGCTAACTATTAGTTGAAGCCCTGATAGGATTGTGATTCGAGCTTGGATGCCACTGATTTCAAAACTTTTTGAACCTCTTCTAAATCAGCTAGAAATTTAGAGAGTTTTTGGGGAA
>Ga0209316_100076_pt1 | contig 37817 bp, 30 predicted proteins | sample 3C3metaG_FD_184150 | JGI IMG/M metagenome (GOLD analysis project Ga0209316, IMG submission 184150) | Freshwater bacterial and archeal communities from Indian Creek, Illinois, USA - 3C3 metaG (SPAdes) (version 3) | ecosystem: Environmental > Aquatic > Freshwater > Unclassified | place: USA: Indian... | reverse complement strand
CTGCCACACTAATGATTAGGGCGCTTGCTGTTGGAACAGTGAAGAGCTCAGACCTGTGGAAACTTTTATCCAAAGAGCTGTTGGTCGCATTGCTGCTAGGTCTCTCCATGGCAGCCGGTGTGGCGGTCGTGGCTGGTTTGCGCTCACCCGAAATCATGTGGATTGTGCCTATTGCAATGGTAATTATTGTGGTGAAAAGCAGTTTGATTGGTCTGGTTTTGCCTTTTGCATTTCAAAAGTTGAAGCTCGATCCGGCTACAGCAAGCGCACCGCTGATTACTTCCATAGCAGATATCGGAGGAGTTTGGGTTTATTTTTCAATCGCTCAGCATATTTTGGGATAACAAACGCTTCTGCAATCGGTTAGTCGGGTAGGGCTAATAATTGTGCTGCACCCAAACTTTTCATGATGACTTTTGCTGGATGCAGTGGCCATGCAGGAACGGATAGTATATAAACCTTGTGAAAATGCCTTATTTGCCATTCATACCAGATTTGATTTTTTTACTTTATTTTTACGCATTCATAATCGTAAATCAAAATTATCCGCATGGAAAAACCCAAATTTAAGGAAGCGCTCAAGTTTTGGTTCAAACTGGGGTTTATCAGTTTTGGTGGTCCTGCAGGTCAGATTGCCCTGATGCACGAGCATTTGGTAGATAAAAAGAAGTGGATCAGTAATAGTAAGTTTCTGCATGCTCTGAACTATTGTATGCTTCTTCCTGGCCCCGAAGCACAGCAACTCGCTACCTATTTGGGGTGGTTGCTTCATGGTCGGCTGGGTGGCCTGGCTGCCGGTTTGCTCTTTATTTTGCCTTCCATGGTCATTCTTCTTGTGTTGAGTATCGTGTATGTCAATTTTGGTGAAGTACCCTGGGTTTACGCAGTGTTCGATGCCCTGAAACCGGCTGTGGTGGCTATAGTTTTGCTTGCCCTGATAAAAATTGCCCGTAGGTCCTTGTACTCCTACCTGCATTACTTTGTAGCCTTGGCCGCTTTTGTGGGCATTTATTTTCTGGAGATTCGGTTCCCTCTCATTATTCTGGGTGCCATTGTGCTTGCTGCTGGGCTCCGCTGGCTTTGGCCCGCCCTGTTTTTGGGTAATCAAAACCAAAACCAGAACGCAACCGACGACGAGGATTCATATTACATAAACAAAAACAGGCTATTACCCGATGTGGGATTTAAACCCGCCAGATTTTGGAAAACAATTGCATTCAGCGCTCTGTTGTGGATTGTGCCAATGGCAATGTTATATCTGTTGGCAACGGATTTTGCATTTTGGGTCAAATTGTCCACTTTTTTTACCCAGGCAGCTTTCGTAACATTCGGGGGAGCCTATGCTGTACTGCCCTATGTGGCTCAGGTTAGCGTGGAGGAGTTTGGTTGGCTCACTGAGCTTCAGATGATCGACGGGCTGGCATTGGGCGAAACAACTCCCGGGCCGCTGATTATGGTGTTGGCATTTGTGGGGTTCATGGCAGGGTACAACCACTTTGGCAGCTCGCTTCTGATGGGTTCAGTTGCTTTGGTTACCACCACATTTTATACCTTCCTGCCAAGTTTTATGTTTATTTTTGCCGGAGCACCCATTATTGAAAAAACACAGCATAATACCAAAATTAAGGATATTTTTTCGGTAGTAACCGCTGCTGTGGTGGGGGTGATACTAAACCTAACCATATTTTTCGGTCAGGCAGTGTTGTTTCCCCAGGGTTTCTCTTTGGCCAACATCAATTACATTGCTCTTGGTTGGCTGGTTGTGTCATTGATTTGTCTGCACCGCTTCAAAATCAGCATCATACTTTGGATTGGATTAAGCGCATTATTTGGGCTGCTGATGCATGTGGCAGGAGTGGCCTATTGATTTTGCGTATGAGCCGAAGGGTTACTTCTGGTCTTGCCTTAAAAACTTGTTTTAAAAGAGTTGTAAATGGATTGTAATACTAAGATTGTTTTGGCGCGAGCGAAGACAGCGTACACCGTTACTATATTTTTATTGCCTGCCCTGATTGAGCAGGGGTTGTTTCGTACAAAAGAAGTATATCAATTACCTGAGTCCCATTATTACAGCCTTGAGTCACTACGGGAAATGCCTGAAAAAATCCGCTTTAACAAACTCAAAACAGAAAGCAAGCTGCTGATGAATGTAATCAAGATGATTTGTTACAGAGCCGAGTCGGCTTTTGCTTCACTGGTAGCCCATCATCTCAATAGAGCCGATGAAGAAGAAAGAATGTTGGTAAAACAAATCATCCAAAACAACGCAGACCTTATCTCCGACTATGAGCGCAACACATTAACCGTTGTGTTACACAGTTTATCCGCTCCCAGATTTAATCATGCAGTTGGTCAGATTACTCAACTGCTCAACGAAACAGAAACTGTTTTTCCCGGTACTGATCTGCGCTTAATCTTCAAAACCACCGCACTTTCTAACTGCGAGGGGTAAGGAGGTCTGAGCTTCTGGGTCAGACCCCAAACTCCAAAGGTCTTGCAGGATGTAGGGCAAATAAATGCAGGGTTTTATTTACTATCTGGTGAATTTTTTTGATGGGCAATTCTGCGCCATATCCGCAATATCAAAATGAAAACAAATACCAGTGCCAATACAACTATTGCCGATACAGGCAGTTGAAACGGGCTACTTCCGGGTCCTTGTCCGGCCAAAGGTTCTTCGAATATAATATCGGCGTTACGCATCACTGTAACTCCTCTGATCGGAACAAACCTTTTGATTTTTTCTTCCATTTGCCACACAAATATTGAATCGCTCAATACATGCCGGGGCACTTGCTGAAACATCCTGCTCCACTCTTCTTTTTGCACATTGTAAGCCCACATTGAGGCTATTTGCCCCAGTGCTTCGCGCACCAAAACTACAATGCTGGCTAATGATTCAGAATAGTAGAATTGCACATCATGTACTTGCCCGCCCGCCGGCATGGGCAGCTCGATTTGTGAAATCCTCCCTGTTTCCAGATGAATTAATGATGCCTCTTGTGCTGAGGACCAACCCAGATATGTTTTTGTACCTCCTGAATTTCGCAGTATATGAAATGCCGGAGTAGCGATCGGCCGAAACCTCTCAGGCATTTGTGCAATAATATTTTGTTCTTTGTCAATGATTTGAGATTGCAACTGTGTGCGGTAAATCCTGTTTTTGATAGAAAAGGTTTCTGCTGCTCCCAAAGTTTCTTCCCAAACAAATTCCTTGTTCAATATGTTGACATACAGCTCTGTCTCTTTTATTGATTGCAATATTGCTTCATCTGTTATATTCAGGCTTTGGATGTCAGAAGAAAGTTCTTGCATTTTGATAATCATGGCAAGCAAATCGGCCCAGTTGAGCAACCCTGTGCTGGTTTGAATAATATATGCTGGTCCTAAAAGAATGGGTTCGAATTGTTGCACATCGGGGTTATTGCATATAAGAGAACCCTTGGGACTGAAAGTGATAATACTCGGGTAATGCTCAAACCGCGATCCCTCGGTGTAATGTTTTCTTGCCACGATGATTAGGCGGGAATAATCTTCATGTAAAATTCCATCCTTCTGTAGTGCCTGAAAAATAAGTGCAATACCCGGTACAATGCGCTCTGCCTCTGTGCGAATCGTTGAAATGTTGGAGGCATCCTCAAAGTGCATCACCAAAGTTACTGTTGTGTCTGCACTTTGAATTGCAGTTGACACTGGCACCGTTGCAAGAGTTCTATGTACGCTGAAGATGTGAATCAGCAGCAAAAGAAAAAAAACAGGAAGTTGAAGTTTTGTATTCATGGTAATAAATTGGGCTTTCTTAAGAATTTGGAAAAAAGCGAGATTTCTGTCAGGTTTTTTTTGACCAATCATCTGGGAAACAATCCGGCATTTGAAAATTTTAATGGGGCACTGTGTTTTTCCGCTGTTACATACAATCGGAAATTATTGCGCTAATTTAAGGCTAAATTGGCATCAATCAAAGCTGTGGCGCAATCAAAGTTGCTATTTGTGAGTAGTGGGTTCTGTATCGTACAATTAATGTACCTGACAATTCGTTAGCAATTGAAAAAAAGAACAGAATCGGCATCATGCCGGCAAACCGGAATTTCACTACCCTGTGGGAAACCGCTACCCTATCCGGGGGGTTGCACTGTTTGATGTCAAACAAAAGCTAAAGGTATAGTAATGAGGCATTTCCCTGATTTTTGTTTAGAAGCAATTAACAATTGTTGAAACTCAGTGAAATTCTTTATTGATTTTTCAAACTTTTTCGAATAAATTTGGTTTAGTTGATACAATTTACAATTTATTATGAAACAGGAACTCAGGTAAGGCACATATTTTGTGAATACTTTGTTGCTTTTTGAGATGGCGAAACGCTATCCGGAAATGAGCACAAAACTCAACGCAATTCACAAAGCAAAAATGTTTCAGCAAGTGTCAAACTTTACTATTTAACAATTTAATGAGTGCCATGAAAAGTTTTTGGAGTTTAATTATTGCAGCAATCCTGGGTAGTCTATTAACCCTCAGTGCTAACCAATTTATCTTCCGGAGTGCGGGAAATCCAGATGGGTCCATTCTTACTGGAACCAGCTTTGATGCCCCTCCATCAAGTTTGGCGCGTTACCTGACAGAACTGCCCACCTCACTGCCAGATTTCACGCTGGTGGCAGAAAACACAGTGAATGCAGTTGTACATATCCAAACAGAGCAACAACAAAGGGCAGCACAAATGCCGGATTTTTTCGGTATGCCCGATCACTTTCGGGATTTCTTTTTTGGTCCCATTCCCCGTGGAGGTGGACAAGGCCGACCGGTTACAGCTACTGGCAGTGGTGTTATCATTAGCACTGATGGTTATGTAATCACAAACAATCATGTGATTGAGAATGCCCAAAGGATACAGGTAACCCTTAACGACCGAAGGGTTTATGAAGCTAAGGTAGTTGGAAGAGACCCCAATACAGATATTGCATTGTTGAAAATTGAAGAGCGCAATCTGCCCTTTCTTGCATTTGGCAATTCTGATAATGTAAGGGTAGGAGAGTGGGTACTCGCCATTGGCAATCCATTCAATCTCAATTCAACCGTTACTGCCGGAATTGTTAGCGCTAAAAATCGCAATATCAATATCCTGGGTGGTGAGTTTAGTATCGAATCGTTTATTCAGACCGATGCTGCTGTGAATCGCGGCAATAGTGGGGGTGCATTGGTTAATACCCGTGGCGAATTGATTGGAATCAATACAGCTATCGCCTCCCACACCGGTTCATTCGCGGGCTACTCGTTTGCAGTACCGGCAAATATTGCAAGCAAAGTTGTCGAAGACCTCAAAGAGTTCGGTCAGGTGCAAAGGGGCATGCTGGGTGTTCGTATTAGCGAACTCAACAGTGTTCAGGCACAAGAAAGAGGGCTTACTGAGTTTAGAGGCGCATTTGTTGAGGAAGTAGTGCCAGGAGGTTCTGCAGAGGCTGCCGGATTGAGACAAGGCGACCTTATTGTGGGCATCAATGGTACTCGCATAACTAATCCTACCGAACTAATGGGTACAGTGGGTCAGAAGCGTCCGGGCGACGAGATTGTGGTAAGGTATATCCGCGAAGGAAGACAGAGGGAAGCTAGGGCCAAGCTCAAAAATGTCTTTGGTGAGGTAGCTGTGGTTACTCAGGCGCGCCAAACGCTTTCAGATCAAATCGGAGCCACTTTTGAAGCGGTCCCGCAGGAAGAACTTACAAGGCTGAATATTAAAAACGGCGTAAGGGTTGCTTCAGTGTCCCGTACAGGTGGTGCCTTCAGGTCGGCAGGAATCCGGCCCGGTTTCATCATCACCGCCCTCGACAGAGAACCCGTCAAAACCCCTCAGCAACTCAATGAATTGTTGGCTCAAAAATCTGGCGGAATTCTCATCGAAGGAGTGTATCCCAACGGACAAAGAGCATGGTTCGGAATAGGGATAAATTAATATTCCCTTGAGGTTTATCAAATATTGTTGTACCTTTGTGCGCTCTTTTTTTGACCTGATAATAGCGGAAACTTGAATGCAAATCGGGTTGCGCGAACAGAAGATTTAACTCATCTAACAGTTTCATGAGACAATTAAAGATTTCCAAATCCATTACCAATCGCGATACTGCATCGCTCGATAAATATCTTCAGGAAATAGGTAAGGTTCCTCTTATTACCGCTGACGAGGAAGTGCAGCTTGCCCAATGCATTAAACAGGGCGATCAGGCAGCTTTGGAAAAACTCACCAAAGCCAACCTGCGTTTTGTGGTATCGGTTGCCAAGCAATACCAGAATCAGGGTTTAAGCCTACCGGATCTTATTAATGAAGGAAATCTCGGGTTGATTAAAGCTGCAAAACGATTTGACGAAACCCGTGGATTTAAGTTTATCTCATACGCAGTGTGGTGGATCAGGCAATCTATACTTCAAGCTCTGGCAGAGCAATCGCGAATTGTTAGGCTGCCTCTAAATCAGGTGGGCTCGCTCAATAAGATCAAAAAGGAAGCCTCCAAACTCGAGCAGAAATTTGAAAGGCCGCCTTCTGCCGAAGAACTTGCTGAAGCCTTGGATATCCAGGAGGAGAAAATAACCGAGTCGTTTCGGATCTCCACCCATCATGTTTCTGTTGATGCTCCGCTGGTACAAGGCGAAGATGCAAGTTTGCTCGATGTGTATGTAAATCAGGATTCTCCCAATGCCGACTCCAGCCTTATCCATGAGTCGCTTGCCAAGGAAATACAAAGATCGCTTGCTACTCTTACTGAAAAGGAACGCGATGTGATTAATTTGTATTTTGGAATAGGTATGAACCACGGTTTAACTCTTGACGAGATAGGTGCAAAATTCGACCTTACGCGCGAAAGGGTCCGTCAAATCAAGGAAAAGGCTATCCGGCGGCTCAAGCATACTTCAAGAAGCAAATTACTAAAAGCGTATTTGGGACAATAGAAAATTTTGGATTTTTTACAAAAGGCATTTACCAGAATGTCTTTTGTTTTATATGACCCAAAGGTTTGCTTTTGCAAAGCACGGATGAGAATAGGAAATAAGTCATTCAGCTATTGTCAGCAAAACTTCAAGAGCCGATGCTTAGCTTGGCTATCATTTAGGCGAATTCCATATTGCTTTTGAAATGCAGTTTATTTTACTGAAATTAGAGAAAAAATGAAATACACCAAATTGCTTCTTCTTGGCCTCAGTCTTTTTGTTTTCTTTCCACTGTTTGCTGATGCCCGGGAAGTGCGGGTTCAGATTCTGGTAACTTCCGACATTCACGCCAGAATTTTTCCCTATGATTTTATTAACGATCGTCCGCTACCTTACTCAATGGCCCATGTTTACACATTGGTGAAGGCAGCTCGTGCACAACCCGGCAGCAATATTATTCTTTTGGATAACGGCGACCTGATTCAGGGCACACCGGCAGGGTACTATGCCAATTTTGTGCAACAGGAAAAAAAGAATTTGTTTAGCCGGGTTATGAACCAAATGCGATTCGACGCTGCTACGATAGGCAACCATGACATTGAAGCCGGACCTGAAGTTTACAACAGACTCATAAGGGAATTCCGCTTCCCATGGCTAGCTGCAAATGTGATAAATGTCCAAACCGGCAAGCCATTTTTTGTGCCTTATACCATCATCACCAGGCAAGGCATACGGATTGCAATTTTGGGCCTTACAACTCCCGGAGTTCCTACCTGGCTGCCCGAAAAACTTTGGCAGGGTATGCAGTTTCAGGAGTTGGCCGAATCTGCACGCTACTGGGTTCAGCATATCAAAGAACGCGAAAACCCCGATGCCATCGTTGGGCTGTTTCATTCCGGCATGGGAAGCCCAAGGCCAAATCCCGGCCAAAGGATGGTTGAAAATGCATCACAATATGTTGCCTTAACAGTACCGGGTTTTGATGTGATTTTTACCGGCCACGACCACCGCGAATGGCTGACCACCGTTACCAACTCAATAGGAGAAGATGTAAAACTTATTGGTCCTGGAGCATTTGGTGAAAATGTCGGCGCAGCCGAATTGGTTTTCTTTCGCAACTCTGAAAAGAATTTTGAATTGATTAATGTAAAATCAGAACTGGTCTCTACCCGTCGCATGGCTCCCGATCAGGTTTTTTTTCAAAATTTTAATGAAGATATAGATTCCATCATTGCCTTTTCTTCCAGAGTTGTTGGACGACTCAATGGCCGAATGGCATCGTTGGATGCCTTTTTTGGATCAGCTGCTTTTGTTGATTTGGTGCACGATCTGCAACTTCGAATGACCCAGGCTGATGTCTCATTTACCGCTCCCTTGTCATTCAACGAAACCATTAATGCCGGTCCCATGCGGGTAAGGGATTTCTTTAATCTGTACCGTTTTGAAAACTATTTGTATGTAATGCAACTATCAGGAGAGGAGATCCTGAATTACCTCGAATTTTCTTACAGTCTTTGGCTCAACACTATGGAAAACAGCCAATGCCACCTATTGCTTTTCCGTGAAGATGAAAACGGTAGGCCGCAAGCCGATGGCCATGGTAGATTCAGGCTACGACATCCTTCATTCAATTTCGACTCCGCTGCCGGAATCCGCTACACTGTTGATGTTAGTAAACCCGAAGGGCAACGCGTTACTATTATAGAAATGGAGGATGGTACACCGTTTCACACTGATAAAGTTTATAGGGTGGCTATAAACTCATATAGGGGCAGTGGTGGCGGAGAACATTTGACGGAGGGTGCGGGCATCCCTCACGAAAAACTTCGTGAAAGGATTGTGTGGACTTCTGAAAATGATTTGCGCAGCGAAATGATGGATTATTTCCGTGTACAAAAAGAAGTAACTCCATTAGCCCGCAACAACTGGAAAATCATACCCGAATACTGGGTGCAACCCGCGCGGGAAAGAGACCTGAAATTGCTTTTGCCTTAGCCTTCAAGTTTAACGGTTAGTAGTAACCGAACAGACTCCACAGTTATTTTTAGGGTAATTTTTCGATTCGAAAGTTTTTCAATTGAGATATATTTCGTTATTCCCGCACGGAACAAATGGATTTCATTGCAGGTTGCAACGCATAGCAAAATAGTTTAGCTCTGTGTCGGAGCGATAGTCTCAGGCCAATATTAGCAACTACATAGTCGGAAGTTATCTTGCATTTTTCAGCAACATCTTGTTGATGCGCTTTGCAATGAACGGACCTTCATAAACAAACCCCGTGTAAATCTGTACAAGGCTTGCGCCTGCCTGAATCTTGCGGATTGCATCTTCGGGCTTAATTATGCCTCCCACTCCAATTATTGGAATTTTTCCTTCCGAGCGCTGGTGAATGTATCGGATAACCTCAGTTGACCTTTGGGTAAGAGGCATACCGCTCAGACCGCCGTTGCCGATTTTCTCCACTTTACTGACAGGAGAATTCAAGTTACTGCGTGTAGTGGTAGTGTTGGTGGCTATTATGCCGTTAAGGCCGGTTTCCAATACGATTTCTATAATTTCATCGAGTTGGATTTCGTTGAGGTCGGGAGCTATTTTGAGCAATACGGGTTTTGGGGAAGGCATGCTTTTATTTAAATTTTGTATGGCGTTGAGTAAGGAGAGTAGTTCGTCCTTATCCTGTAGTTTGGTTAGGTTAGCAATATTAGGGCAGCTCACATTCACCACGAAATAATCCACCAGATCGAACAGAACTTCAAATGATCGGCAATAATCTCCTATAGCCTCATGGTTGGGGGTGAGGGTGTTTTTGCCGATATTGCCGCCTACAATCAACTTGGGCTTGTTGCGGCGCAAGTTCTCTGCCAGGATATCAACACCGTGATTGTTGAACCCCATACGGTTTATCAGGGCTCCGTCGTCGGGCAACCTGAAGATTCTCGGTTTGGGGTTGCCTGGTTGTCCTTTAGGTGTTACTGTGCCTACTTCTACATGCGAAAAGCCGAAGCACGAAAGGGCGTTGTATAGCAAGCCTTCCTTGTCGAATCCCGCTGCTACACCCACAGGGTTTGGAAAATGCAGTCCGAAAAGGTTTCGGTGCAGAGCCGGGTGTTCGACAGTGAAAAGCTTTTTGCAGAGACGCACAATCAACGGGCAACGAGTCAAATGCCTCAGTAGAAACCCCACAAAATAGTGGACCTTTTCGGCATCGAAGCAAAACAGAACCGGGCGGATGAGATGTTTGTACATGTTGCGAAGCTAAAAAAAAAGTCCGTTACTACCGGACTTTTTTCTCAATATTTGTTTATGCTGAAGCGCCTTGCGTTTCCTGTTCTGGCGATGCATCCGGTGCCGGCTCCTCTTTGGTGATCAGGTCTTTGCTTAACAGGGTATTGTACCAGTTGAATAATTTTTTGATGTCAGAAACAAATACGCGCTCTTTGTCGTAATCGGGCAAGATGGTTTCGAAGTACGCTTTCAACTTTTCCGGGCTTTCCTTTGGATCTATGCAGGGGCCTCCGTTTTCTTTCTCAAAAATAGAAAGGATCACCTTTTTCAAAGGTACATCTTCTGTGTAGGTAAACATACTGATGTCTTCGAGCGTACTGCTGCGGTCGCCGATAAATATCGGGATTTTTTTACCATCAGACAACGATTCCACAATCAGTCCGTTTTTGGTTTTGGAAACAACTTTATACAAGCCGCTTTTTCCGCTAATACTGAGAATTTTACTTAGGTCCATCATGTTTATATATTACTTGGCTTCAAAGATTTGGGCTGCAAGATTATAAAAAATTACAACCTGATTGCTGTTTTTTTTAGGAGAACATCTGCAGGCTGTGGAGTTTCTTGTAGTAACCGTTTATCTCCAAAAGTTCGTTGTGCGATCCTGTTTCTACTATTTTTCCTTCGTGCATTACGCAGATTACATCTGCATTCACTACCGTTGAAAGCCTGTGGGCCACCACGATGGAAGTGCGGTTTTTCATAATGTTGTGCAAAGCTTCCTGCACAAGTTTTTCCGACTCAGTGTCGAGAGCACTTGTCGCTTCGTCAAGAATCAGGATGGGTGGGTTTTTCAATACGGCGCGGGCTATGCTGATTCTCTGCCGCTGGCCACCAGATAGTTTACTTCCCCGATCGCCGATGGTAGTGAGGTATCCTTCCGGCGTGCGGATGATAAATTCATGGGCATTTGCAACCTTGGCTGCTTCAACTACCTCTTGTTCGGAAACATTGGAATCGCCAAAAGCAATATTGTTGAAAAAAGTGTCGTTGAACAGTATGGGTTCCTGATTTACATTACCCATAAGCTGCCTCAGATCTTTAATGAAAAGCTTGTTTACCGGTATCCCATCAATTAGAATTTCTCCTGATATTACATCATAGAATCTTGGAATCAAATCCACAAGGGTTGACTTTCCGGCTCCCGACTGCCCGACAAGGGCAACCTTTTGGCCCTTTTTGATACACAGGTTAATTCCACGCAGTACCTCTTCGTTCTCGTACCTGAAGCACACATCTTTTAGGGTGATATTGCTCTCAAAAGTAGTTTTAGGAATAGGGTTTGGTGCTTCCTGAATCTTTAACTCAGCTTTTAGAACTTCTTCGATACGGGTTGCAGAGGCCATTCCTCGCTCGAGGTTGTAATATGCCTGAGAGAAGGATTTTGCAGGATTGATTATCTGTGAAAATACCAGCAGGTACCCAATAAATCCGTTGGGTGAAAGCTGGCCCGTGCCTGCAAGAACTATTGACCCTCCATAAACCATTATAACAACAACCACCAGAATACCCAAAAACTCACTCAATGGCGAGGCCAGATATTGTCTTCGGTACATTCGGTTCATTACACGGGTGTAAAAATTATTCATACCACTAAATCGCTCTGTCATTACCTCTTCGGCAGTAAAAGCTTTAATAACCCTCAACCCGGTGAGAGTTTCCTCCATTATCGAAAGCAACGACCCCAGCTCGGCCTGACTTTTCAGCGCCGAGGCCCGCAGCGATCGCCCAACCCTCCCAATAATCAAGCCGCTCAGCGGCAACAAAATCATAACAAACAAGGTTAGATGGGGGCTTATAACCAATAGACTCGTCAGATAAACAAAGATAGTGATAGGTTCGCGGAAAATCATTTCCAACGAGCTGATTACGCTCACTTCAATCTGGCCCACATCGTTGGTCATGCGCGAAATAATATCGCCTTTGCGCTCCCGGGTGTAATATGATAAGGGCAAATCAACTGATTTGCGGTACAGGGCATTGCGTATATCCCGCACCACACCATTGCGAATGGGGGAAAGGTGATACATGGCCAAATACTTGAACCCGTTTTTGAGTAAACTGGAAATTAAAACTATGATGCCAATCATAGCAAGCGCCAACAAGGGACCTTCCTGTGCTATGAGCCAACTGACATAATAGTTAAAGTTGTTGGCAATGACTGTGGTAGAAAGACTCCAGGGCATTTTCTGCTCCACCATGGGCTGTATCTGAAACAAAATGCCAAGAAAGGGAATAGCCATGGTGAGGGAGAACAGTGAAAAAATAACGGAAAGGAAATTAAAGCCAACATTCAGGACAACCCTTTTCTTGTAAGGCAGTATATATCTTATGATTTTGAAAAATCTTACCATGAAAAAGAAAAAATAAGATTAGGAATAATTATGGTAGAATTCCGGTGTAGTTGAATGGAGTGATGGATTTTAGAAAATCTTTCTGATCAGAAGGGAGGGAAAGTTGTTCAACAAATGCTTCCATTTCATGTTTCCCTATGGGTTTACCGGAACGCGTGAGTTCTTTCAGTGCCTCATAAGGGTTGGGATATCCGATTTTGCGAAGAAAAGTCTGAATGGCTTCTGCCACAACCGCCCAGTTGTCCTCAAGGTCTTTGTGGATTGCGCTGGTATTGAGGCTTAAATTTTCAAGTCCCTGAGCTGTATTTTGTATTGCAATAAGCATGTGCGAAACCGGAACACCAATATTTCGAAGCACAGTAGAGTCGGTCAGGTCGCGTTGCAGCCTGGAAACAGGCAATTTGGCCGAGAGATGCTCAAATTGTGCAATTGCCAATCCGGCATTTCCTTCTGCGTTTTCAAAATGTATGGGGTTCACCTTGTGGGGCATCGCAGATGACCCAACTTCTGTAGGTCGGATTTTCTGGGTGAAATACCTCATAGAAATGTAGGTCCAGAAATCGCGATCCATGTCCACTATGATGGTGCAAATCCTTTTCAGGTTGTCAAAAATGGCTGCAAGATTGTCGTAGTGGTCTATTTGTGTGGTCGGATAAGACCTGCTAAGACCAAGACTTGTCAGGAAGTTTTCAGCAAAAAGGTTCCAATCTGTATTGGGATAGGAGATAAGGTGTGCATTAAAATTGCCGGTGGCCCCGCCAAACTTGGCAGGAATGGGCAGAGACTTCAATTGCTTGGCCTGAACATTTAATCTTTGCACAAACACTAGCAGCTCCTTTCCAACCGTGGTGGGGGAGGCAGCCTGACCATGTGTATAGGCCAGCATGGGAATACTCCTCCATTGCTGGGCTAAATCTTTTAATACATCTAACAATCCTTCTAAGGCCGGATACAGCACATGCTGCAATGCGTCATTGAGCGATAGTGGAATAGCCGTGTTGTTGATATCCTGCGAAGTAAGTCCAAAATGCACAAACTCCTTGTATGCCCCTAAGCCAAACGATTCGAAACGGTCTTTCAGAAAATACTCAATGGCTTTTATATCGTGGTTTGTTACAGCCTCGTACTCCTTAATTTCCAAAGCATCTTTTTCAGAATAATTCTCAACAAGGGAATCCAGCATACCGATACCTTCCCTGGGAAAATCCTCAAGCCCTGAGAGGCCTTCATTTACAAGCATTTTAAAATATTCTGCTTCCACAAAGACCCTGTATCTTATCAGTCCATATTCAGAAAAATACGGAGACAGGAGGGAAGTAATTTTGTGATACCTTCCATCTATCGGGGAAATACAATGGAGTGCTGAGGTATTCATGTTTTTTTGCAAAATTACTAAAACTCCAATGTTACACGGCTAAATATGAGGGCAACCTCTTTGATTTGAAAAACAAAAAATCCGCGGATTCAACCTGCGGATTTTTGCATAAATAAATTATCTGCCTCTCCGCTGGGCCTCCTGCTGCTTTTGTATTTTCTCCAGCCTTTCTACCCATTTCGATTTTTTCACAGGCTTCTTTTTGTTCTCATCAATTTGCTGACGAAGTTTATCCTCATTCACAAAAAGTTTGAAAATATAGGTTTGCCCAATTGTGAAAACATTTGTTAGGAAATAGTAGTAGCTCAATGCGGAAGCAAAATTATTGAACATTCCCAGGAGCATAATAGGCATAATGTAGAGCATTGCCTTCATTCCAGGCATTTGCGTTCCTGTGCTCATCATTTGAGAGTTCATGTGCGTATAGAGCAGAGTGGAGGCCGTCATGAGCAAGGTGAAAAGGCTCACATGGTCGCCGTAAAAAGGAATATAAAATGGCAGGCTAAGAATTGAATCGTAAGACGAGAGGTCGTCAGCCCACAAAAATCCTTGCTGCCTTAGTTCGATGGAGGCCGGGAAAAACCTGAACATAGCAAGAAGGATGGGCAATTGCAACAACATAGGAATACAACCCGCCATAGGACTAACCCCTGCCTTTTTATAAAGTGCCATGACGGTTTGTTGTTTTTTCATACCATCCTCGGGCTTTGGGAATTTCTTGTTTATCTCATCAATCTCAGGCTTTAGGAGTTTCATTTTAGCCTGACTGAAATGGGTTTTGTATGAAAAAGGCAAGGTTACTACTTTGATGAGAATGGTAAGGACCAATATGATGATGCCGTAGTTGACATTGAACCCATCCAGAAAGTTGAAAACCGGAATGATAACAAATCTGTTTATCCCGGCTGTGAGGAAGAAGCCCCAGCCTAATGGGATCTGGCGTTCCAGCAGCAAGTTGTATTGTTTGAGTGTGCTGAAATGGTTTGGACCCATGTAGATTTGCATCGGGATATGGTTGTCGGCACGGGGTTCAAGCGCAAGATTCATGGATATGCCCATGGTTTTGGTATGGGCGATGTCGGTCTCTTCTACTTTAAACGATGATACATTACCACTTGTGAAACCGTTTTTAGCAATCAGAGTAGTAGTGAAAAACTGCTGTTTGAATGCCACCCATCTTACGGGTGTAGGCAGGTTTACTTCTCCGTCGCGGGTCTCCCTGATGCGCGACACTTCATTGTCGGTAAACTTGTAAAACACCGTGGTATTGTTCTGCTCATTTATTAGGTTTTTTTCCTGCCGTGGCATCCTCATACTCCAATCGAGGGTGGCCATGTTGCCGCTGCCTGCCAATGCCTGGGCCGTACCCACAAAATTGATTTGGAAATCTACCATATAATCATTGCCCCTGATGCCATAAAGAAACTCTATGTAGCTGGGGTTTTCCGGAGTGTGGGTGGTAGTAAACAAACGCAGTGATAATTGAGTAGAGTCGTTGCCTGTAACCACTATTTCCGACTGCTGGTCGAACCTTTGATCTGGAAAATAAGGAGTAAAAAACAGGTCAAAGGTGTTGATGCTTCTATTCCCGGCAAAAAACTGCAGCGCAAATTGATTGTTTTCTCCAACAAACAACTTTAGTGGTTGCTGGTCCCAGGTTTTATAGTTTTTTAGTTCTGCCGAGTATATATGCCCGCCTTGGGTGCTTATTTTCAAACGAAGAAGATCGTTTTCCAGGGTAATCCATTCTCTGGTACCCAAAACCCCTGTTGCAAATTGGCCAAAACGATCTGTAAGGGTTTCTAATTGTGCAGCATCCAGTTCATGAATGTTTTTGGCAGGTGGGATTTCTATCACAGGTTGCTCCACTTGTGGCACCACTTGCTGTGGTTGAGCCTCTAAAGCTTGTAGTGCTTGCTGTTGTTGCTGTCGCACTACATTTAGGCTGTCCTGTATGCGCTGGGCTTCGAGTCGCTCCTCCTGGGTTGGGGCAGTGAAGAGGCTGTAGCCTATCATAATCACAGCAATCAGCACCAGGCCAATTATGTTATCTCTACTCATTTTTTGGTCACATTTATTAAGGTGTGCAAAGATAGCTGAAATGGCTGTCTTTTTTTAGTCAACTCGAAATTCCCAGGAGCCTTTCATGCAATTATTATTCCTTTTTTTCAGAATTTTGGATGGCGGCCGAGGTGAAATGAACAAACACAGGGTGTGGCGATTCTACTGTGCTTTTATACTCGGGGTGAAACTGCACGCCCAGAAAAAAAGGATGCCCGACCAATTCTATAATCTCTACAAGATTTCCATCAGGATTTATACCGGTGGCCATCATGCCATGCTGTGCATACAAGTCGATGTATTCATTGTTGAGCTCATAGCGGTGTCTGTGCCTTTCAGAAATAATTTTCTTTTGATAGATTTTCTCAGCCAATGAATTAGGCTTTATGTTGCAAGCATAGGCACCCAGCCTCATAGTACCCCCTTTGGGAAAGATGCTTTTTTGTGATTCCATTAGGTCAATTACCGGGTGCTGAGTCTTTGGGTCCATTTCGGTTGAATGCGCCCCCTGAAGTTTCAGTACATTGCGGGCAAACTCTATTACAGCGCATTGCATACCTAAGCAAATACCCAGAAATGGAACTTTTTTCTCACGCAGGTACTCAATGGCTGCTATTTTTCCGTCAATGCCTCTGTCGCCAAACCCGGGTGCCACAATCACACCCGAATAGCCGCTCAGTATCTGTTCTGCATTTTCGCGGTGGATCAGCTCCGAATGTATCAACTTCAACTTTACCTTGCATTGATGGTGAGTGCCTGCATGGATAAGTGATTCGATTATAGATTTGTAGCTGTCAACCAACTCAACATACTTGCCCACCAGGGCAATATTTACTGTTTTGACGGGCGATTCCAGTTTGGCAATAAATTCTTCCCAAATATTCAGATTTACAGGACTTGACACCTTAATGCCGGTTTTCTCCAACACTGCGGAATCCAGTTTTTCTGCCAACATCAGCATTGGTACTTTGTAAATAGAATCGGTATCCATGGATTCGATAACCGCCGAGGCCTTAACATTGCAAAACAATGCAATTTTATTGCGAATATTGTCATTGATTGGCCTTTCGGTACGGCACACCAGAATATCGGGCTGCACCCCATACTCCAGCATAGTTTTCACAGAATGTTGCGTAGGCTTGGTCTTCAACTCTTTAGCGGCCGAAAGGTAAGGTATCAGCGTGAGATGGATTACTATTGCTTTTGATCCCATTTCCCACTTTATCTGCCTTATGGCTTCGATGTAGGGGAGTGATTCAATATCTCCTACCGTGCCGCCTATCTCTGTAATAACAAAGTCGAATTTGTTGCTTTCGCCAAGCAGCTTGATACAATGTTTTATTTCGTCGGTGATATGAGGAATTACCTGTACCGTTTCCCCAAGATAATCACCCCTTCTTTCTTTTTCAATCACGCTCTGATAAATTCTTCCCGTAGTAACATTGTTGGCTCTTGATGTATGTACATTCAAAAACCGCTCATAATGCCCAAGGTCCAGATCGGTTTCAGCACCATCCTCAGTCACAAAACACTCGCCATGCTCATAAGGGTTCAAGGTGCCTGGATCAATATTTATGTAGGGATCAAGTTTTTGAATGGTTACAGAGAAATTCCTGGCTTGCAGAAGCTTTGCCAATGAGGCTGAGATGATGCCTTTTCCCAATGAAGAAGTTACCCCGCCGGTAACGAAAATATACCTGATGTCTTTCTTTTTGTTGGCCATTTGAGAAAGCAATGATGGGTTTTGAACTTTAAGGAAAAATTAAGTTGCGAAAGTAATAATTTAAAGGGTTTTAGAAAAAAACGAATTGATTATTTCAGGGAAACGCCCATGGATCATTTTTTTCGAACCAGGTAGTACCCAACTGCCAGAGCCACCATCAAACCGCCAATTCCTGCAATCTCCAGTCCGGTCATTTTTCAAAATCCATCACAATTACTTTTCGGGCAACAGCCACTACAGCTACAAGAAGCACCACTTGGTTGTTAGAAGTTCCTGCCATAGCATTAATAAGTTGATTCGTTGTAATAATGAGAAGTTAAGCAAAAACTACCTGGAATGTTTGAGCTTTTCAATATATGCTTTAGGGTTTGAACTACCAAAGATTGCATTTCCTGAAACCAATATATCCGCCCCGGCAGCAATCAAGGCTGATGCATTTTCCAGAGAAACTCCACCGTCAACCTCAATCTGCAAAGCCGGATTGAGTTGCAATTTCATTTGTTTCAATTCCTGAATCCGCTGAAGAGTATTTTGAATAAATTGTTGCCCCCCGAAACCGGGATTCACCGACATCAACAATACATAATCGGCAAAGGGTAATATGTCGCGAAGCAGAGATACTGGGTTGTGGGGATTGATTACCACTCCTGCCTTCAATCCCAAATGTTTTATTTTGGTTACGGTATTGTGCAGGTGGGGGCAGGTTTCGTAATGCACGCTTAGCATATCAGCTCCGGCAGCCTTAAACTCCTCGAGAAAGCACTCCGGATTTGTAATCATCAAATGCACATCAAGAGGCTTTACGGCAATGGATTTTATTTGTGAGATTATTGAAAAACCAAAAGTGATATTGGGTACGAAATGACCGTCCATCACATCTAAGTGAAACAAATCGGCCCTACTCTCATTGATCATCTCCACATCTTTGGCAAGGTGCAAAAAATTAGCTGACAACAATGAAGGTGCAATGAGTATTGACATTAATGTAGTTGTTATGTATATTATGATAAAATAACATGTTGCATCCTGAAAATTAGCCTAAATAACCTTTCAGGATTTTGCTTCTTGAAAAATGTTTTAATTTCCTGATGGCTTTTTCCTTAATTTGACGCACCCTTTCTCGTGTCAATATCAGTTTTTCGCCGATCTCTTCCAAGGTATGAGGCGGGGTATCGCCCAAGCCGAAGTAGAGCCTGATTATCTGCGATTCGCGGGGTGTTAAAGTTGCAATTGCCCGTTCTATTTCAACTTTTAGAGATTCGCTCAGAAGTTTTTTCTCTAACAAGTCGCCGTCTCCATTCTGCAAGACCTCATACATGGTTACATCCTCGCCTTGTACCAATGGGGCATCCATGCTTACATGCTTCCCGGAATGACTTAATGACTGCTTTACCTCGTACTCAGAAATCGACAATAGGTCTGCTATCTCGTGCGGAAAAGGCTCACGCTCATACTTCTGCTCAAGCATAGAAAAGGCCTTGTTGATTTTGTTTATGGTGCCTATTTTATTCAGTGGCAAACGAACTATCCTGGCCTGCTCAGCAAGAGCCTGCAATATGGACTGTCGTATCCACCAAACTGCATAGGAAATAAATTTGAAACCCCGTGTTTCGTCGAAACGATGGGCTGCTTTAATCAATCCCAAATTGCCTTCATTAATCAAATCCGGCAGGCTAAGACCCTGATTCTGATATTGCTTTGAAACAGAAACAACAAAACGAAGATTTGCCTTGGTGAGTTTATCCAAAGCAAATCTATCGCCTTGCCTGATGCGCTGGGCCAACTGTACCTCTTCTTCTGCTGTAATCATCCCTACTTTGGCAATCTCCTGGAGGTACTTGTCAACTGAAGCGGTATCGCGGTTTGTAACCTGTTTTGCAATTTTTAATTGCCTCATCTGCAGGTTTTTTGTTACTGGGTTTCTATGGCATCACAAATTGGTCTGTTGAACACGGGATAAATTAAAAGTTTTTTCGCTTTGGATCTTATTAGCTCCTGTACGAGCTCTCGCGGGGCAAAAGCGCCTTGCGAGACAGCTTCAGTTTGCCGGTTTTCTTGTCCAGATCAATCAGTTTTACCTCGATTTTCTCTCCTGCCTTAAATCCGCAATCTTCAATGTTCTCAATACGCCTATGCGCAATTTCGCTGATATGCAGCAATCCTTCCTTACCAGGGAGGATTTCCACAAACAAGCCAAACGCTACAGCGCTTTTGATGGTTCCGGTGTAAACCTCACCGATTTCGGGCACCGCTATGATGCCCTTGATACGGTTCATGACAGCATCAATCGACTCCTTATTTTCAGAGAAAATATCAATGACTCCATATTCTCCCACTTCTTCAATGATGATAGTGGAGCCTGTCTCGCGCTGCATCTCTTGTATAACCTTGCCGCCGGGACCAATAACTGCTCCAATAAACTCCTTTGGAATGGTCATTTTCACTATGCGGGGCACATGAGGCTTGTAGTCGGGGCGCGGCTCCTTAATGGTTTTCTCCATTTCGTCGAGTATATGCAGCCTGCCCATTCTTGCCTGATTCAATGCCTCTTCCAGAATCTGAAAATTAAGACCTTCAATTTTAATATCCATTTGGCAGGCAGTGATGCCTTTGCGGGTACCGGTTACTTTAAAGTCCATATCGCCCAAATGGTCCTCGTCTCCCAGAATGTCAGATAGAACAGTATAGCGTCCGGACTTCGGGTCAGCAATAAGACCCATGGCAATACCTGATACCGGTCGTAAGAGTTTCACTCCGGCATCAAGCAGAGAGAGTGTTCCTGCGCATACTGTAGCCATTGATGATGAGCCATTTGACTCTAAAATGTCCGAAACCACCCTGATGGTATATGGGTTATCGCTTCCTTCAGGCAAAATTGGTTTGAGTGCCCTCAAAGCCAGATTTCCATGTCCTACCTCCCTGCGGCTTGTGCCCCTGAGCATTTTTACCTCTCCTGTGCTGAAGGGGGGGAAATTATAATGGAGCATGAATTTGTTCTTTCCTTCAAACACGGCCCCGTCAATGGTTTGCTCGTCGAGCTTGGTTCCCAGTGTAACGGTCGTTAGAGACTGGGTTTCGCCCCGCGTGAAGATGGCCGAACCATGTGCCGAAGGCAAATAATCTACCTCCGACCAAATGGGTCTTATTTGGTCGGGCTTGCGACCATCGAGCCTCAATTTTTCATCCAAAGCAAGATTGCGCACGGCTTCCTTGTGCAGGTATGTAAAATATCTCTCAATCAAATCTATTTTTTCCTGCAGCTCTTCCGGGGCAAATCCCTCACAGAATTCAGTTTTGAGGGCAACTACGGCAGCCCTTCTTTCAGCCTTACCTTCGGCACTTTTCGAATTTTCATACAACCTGCTGTATAGCTTCTCTTTCATGATGTCGAAGAGTTCCTTGTCCTCTGTTTCAGCCGGAAATTCGCGCTTCACTTTGGACTTCTCTACCATCTGAGCCAGGTCAATCTGTGCCTGACATTGCACCTTAATGGCCTGATGGGCTGCTTTAATAGCTTCGAGCATTTCAGCCTCCGAAACTTCCTTCATTTCCCCTTCTACCATCACAATGTTATCCATGCTTCCGGCCACCATAATTTCTATGTCGGCGTTGGCAATCTGCGATATGCTAGGATTGACAACAAACTTGCCATCAATGCGGGCAACCCGCACTTCAGAAATCGGTCCATTGAAGGGAATGTCAGACACTGCTATGGCTGCAGAGGCTGCCAATCCTGCAAGCGCATCGGGGGAAGTGTTTTTTTCGGCAGAGATCAGCGAGATCAGTACTTGCGTATCTGCACGGTATCCATCTGGAAACATGGGTCGTAAGGCACGGTCAACCAAACGCGAAACAAGAATCTCGTATTCTGAAGGCCTCGCCTCTCTTTTGAAAAAACCTCCCGGAAACCTTCCGGCAGCTGCATATTTTTCTTGATATTCCACCGTTAGAGGTAGAAAATCCTGTCCTGCTACAAGCTCTTTTTTTGCAACAACTGTTGCCAGCAACATAGTGTCGCCCATTCTTACCACTACGGCTCCATCGGCCTGTCTGGCCAATTTCCCGGTTTCGATGATAATAGTCCTGTCATCATCTAGTTTGAACTCTTTTCTAATTCCATTCATCTTTTCTTGCATCTAATTCTCTTCCTTTCTTCTTTTTCGTGCTACTTTGAATCTAATTTTTACAAACCTTTTGGTGTAAGCGGTTAAAATTACTATTTTACAACCTCAAAACAAAATTATCTGAGGCAAATTCACTTTTCGTCTCTTTTGGGAAATAAAAAAGCAGACAATTAACTTTGCTAATTGCCTGCTTCTGATGTACACTCCAAAAATTACTTCCTGAGGTTTAGCTTTTTAATGATATCCCTGTAACGCTGAATATCCTGCGATTTCAAATATTCCAGCAGTTTCCTTCTTTTTCCAACCATCAGGATTAATGACCGCTGGGTTGCCTTGTCCTTTTTGTTAATCTTCAAATGACTGGTCAAATGACTGATCCTGTATGTAAACAAGGATACCTGACTTTCTGGAGAGCCTGTGTTGGTCTCCGATCCACTTGCTTCGGTAAAAATACCTTTTTGGATTTCTGGGGTTAAATACATGCTGTTATAAAGTTTTCCGTGTTCTTGAGTACCTGGTTATTTCAGGCTGGCAAAATTACTGTATTTCTTTTAATCTTACAAACTTTTTGAAATGTTTTTAGATTAATATTTTCGTCCTCCTTCAAGCGTCATGGCTGTTCAATAACGAAAAGCCGGAATCAGATTATGCAACCTTTTATCTCCTGAACGGAATTTTCAAAAAATTTCAAATTCTGCATCAAAAGTCTATTAAAGGCTTAGCGGAACCAAGAACAATGGCCAATCGCTTCCAAGCTAAAGTGCTGACACTAGACTAAAATTGGAAGTTCAATCTGTGGGTTTTTCAAACACCAGTTTACCATTGACAAAGGTATAGCGTATGGGCAGGGTAAGAATTTCGGGTGCTGCAATTTCCATGATATCTCTGTCCACAACTATAAAGTCGGCAAATTTGCCGGGTTCCAGGCTGCCTTTTTCATGCTCCTCGAATTGGGCTTTAGCTGCCCAAATCGTCATTCCCTTTAGTGCCTGTTTGCGGGTAATGGCATTTTCCATCTGAAATCCCTCCCTGGGATATCCCTGGTGGTTGCGTCGCTCGAATGCCGCATAAAATCCGTACAGAGGATTGATATGTTCGACCGGAAAGTCGCTGCCGTTGGGCAGCCATCCGTTTTGTTCCAACAACTGCCTGTATGCATAAGCGGTTCTGATTCTTTCCGGCCCAAGCCTGTCGATAGCCCAAATCATATCGGAAGTGGCGTGTGAGGTTTGTATGGAGGGAATGATACTGTACTTCCCAAACATATTAAAGTCATCTGGATGCACTACCTGGGCATGCTCAATTCTCCATCGAAGGTCGTTTTTTCCCTCCAACAGTTCAGAATATATGTGGAGCATCAGCCTAACTGCCGAATCGCCGATACTGTGCGTATTTACCTGAAATCCGCTTTGATACGCTTTCAGCGATACCTCCCTTAAAAACTCAGGGGTGTTGAGCAACAGGCCATAGTTTCCCGGATCATCTGAATATGGCTCAATAAGTTTTGCCCCTCTTGAGCCCAGAGCACCATCGGTAAACAACTTCACGGATCTTACATTCAACAGGTCGGTTTTAAATTTCCCCCGGTTCATAAAGGTTTCAAAATTTTCCTCAGTTGGGTTAATCATGGCGTAGATTCTGATTTTCAGATCTCCGGCTTGTTGCAACGAATCTATCAGCAGGATATCGTCGCGCTCAATTCCTGCCTCACTTACACTTGTAAGCCCAACGGCAAACGAATGTGCCTGGGCGGTCATCAGTGCTCTAATGTCGTCGGCTACGGTTCGTGCTGGAATCTGTTGTCTTACCAATTCGATGGCTTTATCAATCAGCATACCTGTGGGCTTTCCATCCTGCAACAGAATTTTACCTCCCGGCACACGGGTATGGGATGTAATGGCGGCCCTGTGCAAAGCCTCGGAATTGGCTATAGCTGCATGCCCATCTATGCGGATCAGCAGCACAGGAACATCCGGGAATGCTTTATCAAGTTGACTTTTGTTAGGAAACTCCCTTTGGGGCCAGAGGTTCTGATCCCAGCCCCAGCCTATCAGCCATTCCTTCGGATATTGATGGTGGTGGTCACGGAGAATTTCGATTATTTCTTCAAAAGATGTTATACCCATAAGATTGGCCGTTTCCAAAAACCGGCCATATCCGATAAAATGACTGTGTGGATCTATCAATCCCGGGTACACATAAGCTCCGTTAAGGTTTTTTGTTGTAATGGCTCTGAATTTGCGTCGTATATCGGTATCAGTGCCGATGGCCAGAATTTTTCCATCCCTTATAGCCATACTCTGTTGGACAGAAAAAGCAGAATCTACTGTATAAATATGTGCATTGTAAACTATCAAATCGGCATCCTGACGGGGCGTACATGATATCAGTAAAAGCAATACGGCAGCAAAAGCCAGCAATTTTTTTTTCATACAAAAGGTTTTAGTGTTTTAATAATTCCATCCCAACAGGTTCCAGAAGTTCAAAGAAACAATGGTTGCGGCAAAAACTAAGGTCGAGAGCCAATAGAAGAGCCGGCTCCTGAGGCGGGTTTTGCGGGCATCAATAAGCCTGATACTTTGCCAAAGCATGGCAATAATAAAAGGGATTGCTACTATTGGAAATGCCAGCGCTATTTCAATACCCCTGGGAACTCCGAACATCAAATCGCTTCCTGGAGGCATGAAAATATGTGTCAGCAGGGCGAAAATCAGAAAACAAAATGCTGCTGTCCAGGCTACCCATTTGCTCAGCAGGGGTAGGGTTACAGGAGCCCTGTCAGCTCTCACATAGCGATATCTTACTACATACATCCAGGGCCAAACCACTAATATATAAAACATTACCGACGCCAAAACAATCAGCAATGCCCTGTGCCAATTCCAATTCCAGATACCTTCGTTGCGGTTGTAGGCTATTATAGGTCTGTTTCCGATAAACAGGTTTTGTACTTTCCCTCTATCGTCCTTCGAAAAAGCAATTGTATTATTATTGTTTATATTTCTGAAAATCAGACTATCAATAGGAACCCATCGGGAGGTTTCACCTGCAAGCGTAAGCCTTAGGGTGTCATTTTCCAATGCCACTCGGGCAGCGTTTTCAACTGATAGTATCTTGAACAGTTCGGTATGAGAGAACCTGTTTACCCGGTATGTTCCTTCAAATTTGCTGAGGTAATCATCCGGAAGCTGGATAGTTGTGTAAAGTGGCACTGTGTCCGGAAAAAATCTGTCAGTAAGATGCTGAAGCGTCCTGCGCGCATGCCTTCCGGCTCCGGATGTGTTGAACGAGAAGAAAAACCCGGTGTTTTCATTGGGCATTATGGCAAGCATGGAATGAAACTGTAATGTGTTGCCACCGTGTCCTACAATTTTGCGGTTATTGGTACTCATATCAATAAATCCCAGTAGGGCAGGGTTTACTTTTTCTGAATGAAAAAAGGCAGGTCTTAGCATCTGCTGGAATGTTAAGGAATCGAGCAGGCAATTTCCGTTGAGGCATGCATTGTTGAGCAGAGCCTTCATGAATTTGGCCATATCGGCAGCTGTGGTACTTGCACCACCCGAACTTTGCAATGGAACAAATTCGAATGGTAGTGGTCTGAATCTTCCGTTTGAAAACGCATATCCGTGGCTGAGAAAAGGCTGCAGGTTTTCGGGTACAGGCTGAAGCAGCGTGGTATTGTGCATGCCCAATGGGTAGAAAATATATCTTTCGGCATATTCGATAAATGGCATTCCACTTGCAATTTCCACCAAATGCTGCGCTATGCCGGTTCCGTGATTGGAGTAAGAAGCCTGCACTAACGGAGGGCGAACCCTTTTGGGCAATTCTCTTTTGAGTACTTCCGCCAAAGGATACATCTCAGCCACATCCCTCACAAATAACCTGTAAATGCGATCTTCAAAACCAGGAGTGTGGGTCATCAACGACCGCAAGGTTACCGGTTCAGGGAAGGTCTCCGGTATCTGAAAAGCTTCCAGATACTCATTAATATTGCGATCCAGGTCCAACCGGCCCTGTTCTACCATTTGCATTACACCTATCCAAACAAACAACTTGCTGATAGAAGCAATCCGAAAAAGGGTAGTATCCGGATCTACAGCCATTCTCAAAGCAACATTTGCATATCCATAACCTGCAGAATGCCGCACAACTCCATCCTCTACCATTGTGAAAACTGCTCCTGCAATGTTGTGCTCCCGCAGCAATGTTTCAAACATCCCATCAGTAAACGATTCAATACCTGCATGCTTTACCGGCAATGCCGGTGCAACTGCCCAGGCTACCGAAACTGCAAAAAACAGGCTTAAGCAAAAAACAACGAGTGCTTTCATGTGATTGTATTGATTAAAGTGTTGAAAATTCAGGAATATTAGCCCTCAGAAAGCGGATGTAATTGTTGTTGAATATATGATACATCTGTTTGCTTATAATAAATCTAAGGTAGTTTGTCGGGGAAAATGCAATTTTGCACCAGACATGAAATATGATTGATGATTGCCCAAATAAAAATAGAAAAAAAAATAATCCCAAATGCCTTGTGAATGAATATTCTAAAAAAAATGTCCGACTTTGGTGAAAATTGTCGGTCTGGTCCGGATGATATTTCCATTTTAGATCAGATTTCTTTTCTGTTGTTTAAACACCTTCTGCGATAAATGTTTAGGGTGAAAATTGGATTTCTGATAAAACGAGAAGTCCCAGATGCAAACTTCGCAGCCGGGACTCCTGCTATAAAATGTGAAATTGAATTACTGGCTCTTAATCATGGTGAGCAGCATTTTAAACCGCTTTGGGGCTTCGAGTGCGTGGGGAACATTGGCAGGCATTATAATAGATTGTCCTTCTGCAAGGGAATATGCCTCTTTGTTGATGATGACTGTGGCTTCACCTTCCACCACTTGCACCAGGGCATCGAAAGGCGCGCTGTGTTCGTTGATTCGTTGACCTGCATCAAATGCAAACAAACTTACATTGCCCGCGGGTTTTTCCAAAACACGCTTGCTCACTATTGCCCCATCTGAGTACTGAACCGAATCTTTAAACGAAAACGGTTCACTGCTGATAAAAGGATTTGTTTCCATAATGGTATTGTTACTTTGAATGAAAATAAACTGTACAATTACCGCCCTGCTCCTGTACCACCCAATGTTCGAAGTTCAGGCTTTTGGCTTTGTCAATGAGGGGTGCCGGCAAAAATGGGGACTTAAGCTCGTAGATCTTGCCTTTGGGTAGTGCATGCAGGTCGGCCATTACTTTGCTTACCGGATGCTCCCCGGCATCAAGCATTTGGCTGGCATCAAGGCTTGCAGCAATGTTTTCTTCTTTGTACCACGAAGGTTGCCGGGTTTGGTAAGTTGTGTCAACGGCTTCAATCAGCCGATCCTGGCCTATTTCAGCCCTCAGTCGGTTGATAAGGTCCTCTACTTTTACTTTTCCAACAGCTGCTGCTTGCTGCAACGAAGTGATGCGTGCAACCGTATTTCGCAATACCGGATTTTTGAGTTTTTCAAAGGTCGGCACATACTCTATGAGAACTTTTTCGAGCTGAGGATAAGCTTCAATGGCTTGCAACACTTTTGTTTTAGGCGTAATGATTAATGTATTTTCCATTTGATTGTATGTTAAGTGTAGGATAAAATGCGTTTTTCGCCCTGCAGTTCACGATATCGGGTAACATCTTGCGAAACTTCAAGAATTCCCAGATACTCACCGTTTTCGTTCCGGAGTGCAAAATATTCAATATGTATTATTTTACCCTTCATATTAATCCAGAAGGGAGCCCTGTTTTGACGCCCCGATTTGAAATCGTCGATAATTTTGTCAACAATATGGGCGCTTGCCGGAGGGTGACAATGACGCACATCTCGATTGAGTATGGCGCGGTTGCGCTGAAAAATGCGTTCAGAACCCTGGCTAAAGTATTTTACCTTATCGTCCTTGTCCACAAAGGTCATATCCACAGGTACACAATTAAGTATTGCCAGAAGTTCTTCCGGACTCATGCTGCCTGATGGTAATTGTATCCTGCCAGTGTGCTTTAGCTGTTCGGGTGATGCATCCTGGAGTTGTGAAGTATCAGATTTCCACAAAAAGGCTGGGTCGTAGATGCAAAACCCTATCTCAATGGATTGCCTGCTTACTTCGTCCCATTCTGTATCAGTAAGTTTATCCATTGCCATGGGCAAAAGTATCTGTTCTTCTTTTATGGTCATGTCTTCAATACCAAACAAAGCAGGTTCAATCACCAGTGTGCTTGCAGCCAACAAATCTTCGCGGCTTAGGTCGGGTTGCTGCAATATTTCGATAGTGCCTTTTATAAGCCCTCTGATTTCATCGTGCTTGCCCCACATTACTTTGGGAGGTCCGGTAATTCCCTTTTGCTCCAAAAACGGAAACAACAAATATTCCTTTCTCTGATAGTGCTTATCCACATCATAAAGCAGGTTAAACACCCCCCGGAGTTGAAGTATTTTTTCACTTTCTTTACCTTCAGCGCTTTCCGCCATTTCACTTATCTCTCTGAGAAGCATTCTGGCCTTTGCAGTAGTGTTGATCAATTCCTTGTTCTCTTTTTGGAAAACATCTACAGGATGCCCCTCCGGCACAGGCTTTACTGCTTCCATGTCAATATTTCCCTGAAGTACTGCAGAATGGGCATCGCAGAGTTTCAAGACTTCTTCGGCAGGGAGGCCTTCGGCTATTAGTTCCTGCTCTACTTCCACCACTTCACCATAGGGGATTTTCCTGAGGGATTCCTGTAATTCCAGGCGCACATCCTCCTGATCCCAGCCCTGGTGTAGTTTGAGAATTAACCCTTTAAGGATTTTTTTCCTTTGTTCGGAGTTGTTTATAATTTCGTTCATCTTGGTTGTGAATTAAATTGGTATTACCTAACTCAAAAAAACATTTAAATCTTCCTCAACCGTTCCTATTGGGGCTATTCCGAAACTTTCAACGAGCACCTTTGCCACAGTAGGTGATAGGAATGCAGGCAGTGTAGGGCCAAGATGAATATTTTTCACACCCAGATACAATAGCGCTAGCAGCACAATAACTGCTTTCTGCTCATACCATGCAATATTGTAGGCAATCGGCAGGTCGTTTATGTTGTTTAGGCCGAAAACTTCTTTTAGCTTAAGGGCAATTACCACAAGGCTGTAACTGTCGTTACATTGTCCGGCGTCGAGCACCCTGGGTATGCCTCCAATATCGCCCAATGGGAGTTTGTTGTACCTGTATTTTGCGCACCCGGCGGTAAGTATAACAGTGTCACCAGGTAGTTTTTCAGCAAAAGTAGTATAATAACTGCGCTCTTTCATCCTTCCGTCGCAACCTGCCATAACAAAGAATTTCCTTATGGCCCCTGATTTTACCGCATCTACTACCTTGTTGGCCAATTGGACGACCTGGTTGTGTCCAAATCCGCCTACAATTTCACCTTTTTCAATTTCCAACGGTGGTTTACATTTTTTGGCGTGCTCAATAATTTCCGAAAAATCTTTTTTCCCGTCACCATCCCTGTCGGCAATGTGCTTTGAGCCCTGCAGGCCAGATGAACCCGTGGTATAAATCCGGTCGGAGTATCCATGGTGTTTCGAAGGCGGAACGATACAATTGGTTGTAAAAAGGATAGGGCCGTTGAATGTTTCGAATTCTTCGCGTTGTTGCCACCAGGCGTTTCCATAATTACCCACAAAATGGCCGTATTTTTTGAATGCAGGGTAGTAGTTTGCAGGCAGCATTTCGCTGTGGGTGTAAACATCCACGCCTGTTCCCTGTGTTTGCTCAAGCAAATCCTCCATATCGCGGAGGTCGTGGCCGCTGATGAGTATGCCTGGATTGCTTCTAACACCCAGATTCACCCTGGTAATTTCAGGATTGCCATATCGGGTAGTATTGGCCTTATCGAGCAAGGCCATCACTTCAACACCATATTTACCGGTTTCAAGCACAAGCTGAATCAGCTTGTCGGCAGTAATATTGTTGTCGAGAGTTGCAGCAAGACCTTTTTGCATGAATGCAAATATTGACTTTTCCTGAAAACCCAGATTTGCTGCATGCTCGGCGTAAGCCGCCATGCCTTTTATGCCATAAATCATCAGTTCGCGCAGCGATCGGATATCTTCGTGCAAACTTAGCTGCAGAATACCTGCATCAAAGGCTTTGGCTTCCATCTCACTAATGCTGTTTGCCTCCCATACAGCAGCTTCGGGCAGATCAACTTCCGACACATTGACACCGCCCTGCTGAAGTTTCATTTTAAAACTTGTGCGGATGGAAAATCCTTCCTGCAGTTTAGCGGTAAATCGGTTGTGGTCGAAATTGGCGTTGGTGATCGTCATGAAAAGCGACTCGTAGATGTAGCGGTCCACCTGTTCATCTTCTATACCTTTTTCGCGGCCCTTTTGAGACCACACCGAAAGGCCACGCAAAAAATACATCAATACATCTTGTATGCCAGCTACTTCCGGAGTTTTTCCGCATACCCCCCGAATGGTACATCCGGTTCCTTTGGCTGCTTCCTGACATTGAAAACAAAACATGCTCATAAACTTGATTTTAAGTGGTTTGTGTTAATTAAAGTTGTTGATCTCTTGTTCTGTTAGAGACGAATTCTAACTCTTTGAAAGAAAATGGCTTATAGCCAATCTTCACTGTTAATCTCTCCCTGGAGGCTCACAATGATGCTTTTTACCGGAACTTTTCGTGAAGCTTTCTGCGAGGCCATTTTGGCAAGCTGGAGCAAACCGTGGCAGCAAGGAACCTCCATTATCATTACTGTGAGGGTGTTTATCTTTGATTGGTCTATCATTGCTGCAAGCTTTTCTATATACGCTTCTTTGCCCGAATCCAATTTTGGGCAAGCTATTGCCAATGACTTACCTTTTAAATACTTAGAGTGAAAATTTCCCATACTGAATGCTATGCAATCAGCCGCCAACACTATGTCGGCATTTTGGAAATAGGGTGCAAAAGGACTTACCAGATGCAATTGTATGGGCCACTGACGCAGTTCTGATGGTTGATTGGTTGCAGGAACTGCAGTTGTTGCGACCGGATTTTCAAAACTTATTGCCCGTGCTCCCGGGCAGCCTCCTCCTTGGGGATGTTGGTGTGGGTGGTTGTGTTGTTCCATTTTATGCTGGGGTTTAAAATTTTTCAGTTTGCTGACATCTACTGTAAGGTTGTTTTGACGAATATATTCAATGCCCTGCTGAACATATTCATCCTGCTTATGATCAATGAGATGGTTCAGATGAGCCAATACTGTTGCCTCACCTTTGGGAGAAATCCTTTCCATTACTTTTATCTCATCATAAGGTTCGGCCTCCCTTTCTTCGAATGTGATAGCCCCAACCGGACATTCTCCAATGCAGGCTCCTAATCCATCGCAATACAAATCGCTGATCATTCTTGCCTTACCGTCAACCAATTGCAAGGCACCTTCGTGGCAGCCGTCAATACACAACCCACAGCCATTGCAGAGGTCTTCGTCAATTTTTATTACAGTGCGTTTCATGTGAAAATATTTTGATTTAATGAATCAGGATTACTCGTTGGATAACCTGAAAATTTGCCGACAGAGAATGCACTATGCTTTTAGTTTTTTCAAAACTTGGTATGTCCTGGTAATAATCCTCTGTAGAAAGGCTCATGGTTTGTTTTGTGTAAAAAGCTAAAGTTAAATCGTTGACAGATTCTTGGATGTTAGATACTCCCTGAACTCCCTGCTGAACTTTTCGGCCAAACCGCCAAAAATGCAATTCCTGAAAGGACAAAAAGAACATTGCATTCTGCAGCCGGTTGATTCGGAAATTTCCCCATCAAACAATTTGTAGATTTCCAGAAGGGTTACTTCTTCGGGTTGTCTTTTCAGAATAAATCCTCCTTTAGGACCCCTGGTAGATTGCAACATATTGGATTTCGCCAGTTGCTGCAAAACCTTCGAAATGTGATTTTTCGAAAATCCTGTTACTTTGGCAATCTCCTGTGCATTGACCAGAGTAGTGCTCCGGGCAATTAATGCCATGCTGTGTATGGCGATTGTCGCGGCTTCTGATATGTTTAGTATTTTGCTCAAAGTTTAAAAAAGAGTTTAGGTATTTGAATACGCAAATGTATAAATAATGTTTTACATAAAACAAGAAAAAAGGTATTTTTTTACCTAAATATGAAAAGATTTTTAATAGCCTGATAATAAACTGAATATAATGGAATAATTTGCGTTTAATGGGTTTACGCTTAGTTGCGCGAATTTCTGTCAACGGAAAATCATCGATATTTCCATTTTAACAAAAGCAGCATTTCAAATCTTGCTTTGTTTTGCAGGACTACATAATATCTGTAATTCATATCCGATGATTTCATTTTGCTTGGATTACATGCTTCTTGAATCTACAATTAAGGATTTATTCAGACGCATTTTTGTAAGTCTGCATTTAATGCGAAAAAACATTATATTTGTTGATACTTACATTTTAAAAATGATATTTTCACAGGTGTGACTCGGCAAGATTTTGAGGGTCTATGGGTAAATTGAAATCTTCTGCAGCAGGTATCATTTCATCTGCAGGTATTCCTGCCAAAATCTGCATTGAAAACTTCTCGTAGGTAAAGACCAAGTAGTATCCATACATTTTAAAACAATAGTAAATCATGGAAATTAAAACCGGCACAAGGGTTCTTATAACAGGAGGTGCATCTGGGATCGGCAAATTGATGGGCCGTATGCTTTTGAAAAAAGGCATCCGTTTGATAATATGGGACATAGACAAGAATACATTGGACGAAACCCTGTCCGAGCTGCAATCAGCAGGGGAGGTGCATGGTTTGATAGTGGATGTTTCGGATCCTGCTGCCATATCGATTGCCGCCCAACGGGTGCGGGATATGATGGGAGGAATAGATTTGCTGATAAATAATGCTGGTATTGTAGTGGGCAAATATTTTCATGAGCACACTGCAAATGAAATTACTTCTACCATGAGTATAAACTCTTTGGCCCTGATGCACATCAGCCGGGAGTTTCTTTCAGGAATGATAAGACAGAACTCAGGTCATATCTGCAATATCGCCTCATCGGCCGGCTTGATTTCCAATCCCAAAATGTCGGTTTATGCCGCAAGCAAATGGGCAGCTACCGGATGGTCTGACAGCCTGCGGATTGAAATGCAGCAGTTGAAATTAAATATCAAAGTAACCACCGTCATGCCTTATTACATCAATACGGGGATGTTTGATGGGGTAAGATCTCTGGTGCCCATCCTGAAGCCGGAAAAGGTTGCCCGAAGGATTATCAGGGGTATAGAGAGAAACAGAATATTTGTAAGCATGCCCTGGAGCATACATTTTGTGAGATTCGGACAGGGTATCATGCCAATATGGATGTTTGATTGGCTGATAGGTGAAGTACTGGGAATTTACAGAACAATGGAACATTTTAAAGGACATAAAAAAAAGTAACCCATGGAAGTCATCACCGGAGCTAGCAACAGGGTGCTTGAGGTAAATCTTTCTACCTCCCAAACGCAGATTTTAGATATATCAGCAGAGTTGCATCGCAGCTACATAGGTAGTAAGGGTTTGGGGTTGAAATTGATTTTTGACAGGCTGAAACCCGGAACGGATCCTTTAGATGAAGAGAATTGGATTGCATTTATGCCGGGAGTATTTATGGGAACCAATGCCCCATGCTCGGGCAGGTGGTCGGCCATCACCAAATCTCCGCTAACGGGTATCATATTTTCCACTTCCTGCGGCGGGCCTTTCGGAATGAGTCTTCGAACCTCGGGATGGGATGGATTGATTCTGACGGGAAAGGCTCCAGAATTTTCTTATCTGTATATAGATTCGAAAGGGGCTGAGTTGAGGGATGCCAAATCATGGAAGGGAAAAACCACTTTTGATGCCCATGCAGATCTTGCCAAGATGGGAGGGGCGATCGTCATAGGGCCGGCCGGTGAAAATATGGTGCGGTTTGCCAACGCCCTTTCAGGACACAGGTTTTTGGGCAGGGGAGGGATAGGCGCTGTGATGGGAGCAAAGAATTTAAAGGCGATTGTGGCAAAGGGTGGGGAATTCAAAATTACGCCTGCAGATAAAACTGCGTTTGAAAAACACCGAAAATTAGCCACACTCCAAATCAATAATAACAAAACAACTTCTGAGGCTTATCGTAAAATGGGCACCCGGGCCAATGTAAAGCCTTGCAACGAAGCCAATATTTTGCCCGTAAACAATTTTTCTGACGGTTCGCATCCCAACGCCCACGCCATTTCAGGCGAAAACTACACATCTCAGTTTGCCCCCAAGCACCATACCTGTAAGCCCTGCAGCATTTTATGCGGACAAAAGGGCAATTTTGACGGTACCCCTATGGCGGTACCGGAATACGAAACAGTAGGTCTCATTGGCTCCAATCTTGGCATATTCGACCCTGTGGCCGTGGCAAAACTGGGGAACCTGTGCGGAGAATTGGGCATGGACACCATCTCGGCCGGAGGAACCATTGGCTGGGCAATCGAAGCCACGCAAAAAGGTTTGATCAAAAGCAACCTGGAATTCGGAAACCCCGAAGTGGTACAGCAGGCTATCAATGACATTGCTTATGGAATTGGGTTGGGCAAGGAACTGGCATTAGGCTCCAGGGCAGTGTCTCAAAAATATGGAGGTGCGTATTTTGCCATACAAACTAAAGGAATGGAGCTGCCTGCCTACGACCCCAGAGGTTCTTTCGGACAAGCATTGTCGTATGCCGTGGCCAACCGTGGAGGATGCCATTTGAGTGCTTACCTGATAGCACAGGAAATTTTTTTCAAACTGCTAAATCCTCTTCAATCAACAGGGAAAGCTTCCTATGTGAAGTTTTTGCAAAACATTAAGGAGGTGATTGATTCTTTGCATACCTGCACTTTTACCCAATTTGCTTATCTCCTGGAGCCAGCGCTGGTAAAAAACACACCAAAGCCGGTTCTTGCACTTCTGATGCAATTCGTACACCCAATCGCCATCAGGCTGATTGATTTCAGTCTTTATACCAAAATGTGGACGACCATCACCGGAATTCCTATTACAAACGATGAAATGCTGAAAGCGGGCGAAAGAATTTATGTGCTTGAGCGATATATGAACACCAGAGAGGGTGTTTCGTCAAAGGATGATACGCTTCCCGAAAAGTTGCTGAAAGAATTTCGCAAAAGCGATACCCGCAAGAAGGCTATACCTTTAGAACTTATGGTGCGCCAATTTTACCGTTTAAGGGGATTTGACTCAAACGGTATTCCCACCACTAAAACCTTAAAACGGCTCCACATTATTCAGTAGAGGCTTCGAATTAAAAACGGCTGGGTTCAATCCGGCAGCAAGCAAAAGCACATAAGTTAAACCATGAATGTGGCATCGCCAAAAGAATAAAACCTGAATTGCCTCCCCACAGCAAATGCGTAAGCTTTTCTGATTAGTTCCATGCCGGCGAACGACGACACCAACACAAGGTGAGACGAGCGGGGCAGGTGAAGGTTTGTAATAAACCTATCCACTATTTTGAAACGATATCCTGGTGTGATAAACAGGTTTGTGGTAGCGCAAAAGGGTTTGAGTGTGCCATCGGCCGCGGCAGCCGACTCCAGAGTTCGAACCACATCCGTACCGCATGCGATTACATTTTTTCCGTTTTTCCGTACCCGGTTCACCACATCCGAAACTTCGGCACTCACCTGAACAAATTCAACGGGCATGGTGTGTGTCTCAAGGGTATTTGCCTTGATGGGCCTAAAACTGCCCAAGCCCATGTGCAATGTAGTAAAAACGATGTCCACACCTTTTTGCCTGATACTCTCCAGGAGTTCTGGTGTGAAATGCAGTGCTGCAGTGGGTGCTGCAACCGACCCTTCAGCGCTGGCATAAACCGTTTGGTATCTCGATGAGTCGTTGAGTGTTGCTTTGATGTAGGGTGGCAGGGGAACCTGTCCCACCTCGTTGAGGGCTGCCCTTGCCTCCTCCTGTGAACGGAACGCTACTACCCTGCCACCATCGGGTGTATTTTCGACTACATGAATTTTCACTCCGTTGGAAAGGCTCAGTTCTGAGCCTACAGGAATTTTACTTCCGGGTTTCACAAGTGCCTCCCATCGTGCATTGCCCATGTCGCGAAGCAAAAACACCTCTGCTTTGCCGCCACCTGCACGCCTGGCCGGAAGACGCGCGCTAATCACCTTGGTATTATTCAGCACAAGCACATCGCCCGATTGGAAATAACCTACAATTTCGAAAAACTTTTTCTCTTCAATTGTCTGCCTTTCACGGTCAATAACCATCAATCGCGAGGAGTCGCGCGGTTCAATGGGCGTTTGAGCTATTAGTTCTTCAGGAAGATAGTATTCAAATTCTTTGGTTTGCACAACTATCGGAATTAGGGTCTTAACTTTTTTGAAGCTGTTGAAAAGTTCCAAATTTGGGTTGCAAAGGTAATGGTTTCTACTTACCCTGATTAGAATCAGGAGGCCAACGATTTTTTCGCTGGTGCCCGCTTTTCTCGTTATTTCCTAAAAAAATGCCAGAAAATTATACATGCGATTATTTGAGGCTGCATTCTCATGTCTATGCAAAAAAAGGGGCGAAGCCCCTTAATGATAAATTGTGAACCTGGTACAATGCCAAACCTTTATTTTTCAGATACTCGCATGCCCTGTATATCCCGGTCAAAAAGATAAAGGCTGTGTGTTCCCAGCAGGTTTAGTTTGTCAATCACTCGCTGCACAGAAGTTTCTTCCTCGAGTTGTTCCTGCACAAACCACTGAATCCAGTTGTAGGTAGTAAAATCCTTTTCCTCGAGGGCTTTGCCTACAATTTCGTTAATAGACCTCGTAACCAATTGCTCGTGTTCAAGGGAGGCTTCGAAAATAGCCCTGATATCTGTGAATTGAGCCGGTGGCTCGTCAACTTTCGATACCAGCCCATGTCCACCTCTTTCGTTAATGTAACGCATAAATTTCAGCATGTGCTCACGCTCCTCCTCAGATTGCGCGTAGAACCATTCTGCAGTGCCTTCAAACCCCTTATGCTCAGCCCATGTGGCCATAGCCAGATATAGTGCCGATGCGTATGCCTCTTTGCCCAATTGTGCATTAAGAGCCTCTTCCATTGTTTTTGACAGCATGTTTTTTGTTTTTTAATGGTTAATAATCCGGAATTTGTCTTTCAATCAAAGGTACAAATCAAACTTGCTTTCGCATTAGAATAACAATTATGATGCAACAATGGTTTAAAAATATTTAAGGTTTATTTTGATAGTCATATTTTCATTAGGTTTTTTGAAATAAAGTAAGCCTGAAGGTATCGTTCCTGCTTCAGTGACTACACACTCCACCGCTACAGTACTAAAAAAGTAAATCCTTAACAAGCCGTTGGCAAATACCGTCGGTAGCTTGTTTAGGTTTTTTACCTGATGATAAAATATCTATTTTTGCGGATTATGAATGGAGATAAACGATTGTACGAACTGCTCGACCTTTTGGAAATCAGGTATGATTACTACGAGCATCCCGAAGCCCCAACTGTGGAAGAAGCCGCAAAATACTGGAAAGACATTGATGCCACACATTGCAAAAATCTGTTTTTCCGCAATCATAAGGGCAACCGGCACTATCTGGTCATACTTGAACATCTTCAGGACTTGAATATTCGTGATCTGGAAGTACGCCTCAAACAAGGAAAACTTACATTTGCTTCGCCCGAAAGGTTATACAAATATCTTGGGCTTACACCCGGCTCGGTTACTCCCTTTGGGCTGATAAACGACCAGGCTAAGCATGTGCACCTTTGAGATGGTCTAGTCTGTCTGGACAGCTTTAGATTCAAAATTAAGTGTTTTTGTTAAACGAGGGGGGTCCGGGGGGAGACTCATAACTCGATTGTTTTGTTAATATTTTATGCCGCATTTCTGTAACGCTGGATTGGCGCGACATCCCCAATTG
>Ga0209316_100074_pt1 | contig 38122 bp, 40 predicted proteins | sample 3C3metaG_FD_184150 | JGI IMG/M metagenome (GOLD analysis project Ga0209316, IMG submission 184150) | Freshwater bacterial and archeal communities from Indian Creek, Illinois, USA - 3C3 metaG (SPAdes) (version 3) | ecosystem: Environmental > Aquatic > Freshwater > Unclassified | place: USA: Indian... | reverse complement strand
CGTATCTGGGAGAATACTGTTATAGGTTTAATAGACGAATGTTTAAAGGACAGTTGTTTAATCGTCTTGTTCACTGCTGCGTGACAAGCAGGGTGGTTACCTATCCTGAGCTAATCAAATAGTCATTTAACAAAATTCTACAGGCTGCGGGTAGGATAATTGGTTTCATATCTTTTTTGTGCCTTGAAGCGCAGCGGAAAGGAATGGTCATATTGATGAAAGAAGGCGGCATAATAAAGAGTGGTACCCGTGATGCGCTTATAAAGGAATTAGAAGGCAAAGTATGGTTGGTCACAGTTCCTGACTCTGCGCTTATAGATTTACGAAAGCTATATAAAGTGGGCAATATGAACCGTAAGAACGGTAATTTGGAGGTTAAAGTCATCAGTGCAGAGAAGCCCCTTCCTAACGCGCTGTTGGTGCAACCGACACTGGAAGAACTGTATCTAAGCTACTTTGATCTTGAGGAGGCGGAAGCATGTTTGAGCTTGTAAAGTTTGAGCTTTATAAAATCGTATCCAGAAAGTTTAACATCCTTGCATTGTCAGTATTTATCTTGCTGTATTTCTTGTCTACTTCTCAATTAAACTTGGGAGATATTCAACACATTAGGAACATGTATAGTGAATGGAATGGCCCTCTTACCGAAGAAAGGGCTGCTATCGCCCGGCAGGAACTGCGTGAGTTGGAAGCACAGCAGGAGGAAGACTTGGAAAAATATATAGCAGACCATCAAAATCAAAACGTAGTCATTTTTGAATGGGATAAAACTTTAGGGTCTAAACTTGGTGTGCGTTTTGATCTTGTAAACCGGTGGGAGCGTTTTCAGAACCGTAACGCCCTCACTGCCGATCTGTGGGAAGAAATACGTACTGCGGAAGCCGCTGACAAAAAGGATTTTAACTATTTGAAAAACTTAATGCATTACAATATGCTAAGCGATCTAACTCCACCTTTGGGAGATTACTTCCGAGGTTGGAGGGATCTGATAGATTTTGCAAATACCTTTGGTTTTGTTTTTCTCGGTGCCCTGATCTTGCTTACATTGGTGCCAGTCTTTGCGGAAGAATATACAGTTAAGATGGATAGTTTTATTCTTTCCAGCCGTCATGGCAGAAAAAAGATTGTTACAGCAAAAATTGCAGCGTCACTTCTTGTAGTATTCAGCTATGCTGTTATTTTTCTCATCATGAACGTGACTGTAAACAGTATGTTGTTTAGCCTAGATGGCAGCCGGGTTGCCTTGCAGGAATTGTTTAAATATAGACTTTCTCCGTTTAATCTTAACGTTTCTCAATATTTCTTCATTCAGCAGGCAACGCATATATTTGGGGCGTTCGCATTTAGCTTTCTTGTCCTTTTGCTATCAGTTTTCAGCCGCAGTTCGCTGATCTCGTTTTTTACCGGAGGGGCAATATACGGGGCACCCTTTTTTCTAACAAGCATCTTAAACATTGAGCATGAGTTAATCCAAAGAATCAGGGATTTTAGCTACGGTCAACTTATAATGGTGGAAGAGCTGTTTAGCAATTTCCATGTTATCAATGTCTTTGGAACCCCTATCCTTTATATGTATGTGATGTATTTTATATTTTTAGTATTATCATCTGTAACAATATTTTTGATTTACTCCAGCTTTGCGAAGCGGCAGGTGATGTAGAACAGCTTGAGGATTCTTGGGAGAACTACCGAGATTGTCAGGTTCTTCACAATAACCAGTTCCTTGCTGCATAAAGTAGCATAATTATATAAGTTGACGTCGCTGCTTGACAATAACCATCAATCATCCTGTGACAGCAACTCCGTCCCCTTGGATTAGGATAGGGGGCGGCTTTTAGCCGCCGACCCTCCCACACCACCGTACAAGCCGGTCTGGCATACGGCGGTTCGTCAGAATGAACGTATTATCGAGTATCGCTTTGTCAGACTATTGAGACCCAGATTGCTTAGCTGTTCGTTAGTAAAGGTACACTTTAGAATAGGGCTATTGGAGATTCTCCAGTAGCCTTTCCTTGTGTTGGCGAATTCCCAAGCTTTCCTGTTATCTATCCCCAGCTTCGTCAGGTTGTCATGCCTGGTCTTAATTTTCCGCCACTGCTTCCAGATACACATCCTTAGTCTCCGCCTAATCCATTCATCAAGTGTGCTGGCTAGATTCTGCATGTCGGCAAGACCGAAATAATTGACCCATCCGATAATGCAGCGGTTCAGCGATTTTATCCTTTGCTCCGTATTCCGGCCATTACTTCTTGAAAGGACTTCCCTTACCTTGTCCTTGAATTTTTCCACTGGTTTTGCGTGAACCCGTATACCAACTCCACCCTTTTTATGATAGAAGGAGAACCCTAGAAACTTTCGCTTCCATGGTCTGTCCACAGCACTCTTGTCTTTGTTAACTTCCAGTTTCAGCACATCTTCAAGATACCTCGTTATGCTTTGCATAACTCTCTCTCCGGCGCGCCGACTTTTAACGTAGACGTTACTATCATCAGCCTTTTATATCCTGTTAATGTCGCGTCGCCTAAAACCGGGGCAGCCTTTAAGGGCTAGCCCGGTTATTTTTTAAGAAATTCAAAATTTTTTAAGCTTCATGAAGATCTTGTTATTTTCTAACAAAATGAGGCAAATCAAAAGGTATTTCAAAGGATAGCTCAACAAATCCTTTAAACTCCTTATCCTGATACCAAGGGACTTGGCAGATCATTTTTTTAATGCCGTTTTTTTCTATGGTGTAATAGTTCACAGTTTCCTCTTGCATCATGTCCGCCAGTTTTTTGCGGGCAGCCTCCGGATGGCAGTCAAGAACGTCTTTTCCGATTAATTCTTTACCGCCGTCTTTGGTAAATAATTTGATTGCCTGGTCATTCATCTCGATAATTTTGCCACCTTGATCTGTCACAGTTATCGCCATTGGAAACTCCTTTAACCATAAACCCTCCGACATTAGATCTCCACCCCTGTCGTAAAATCAAATACAAATTCGTCGGAAATTTTTCAATTCCTTCTAAGAAAGGGTTTGTTTCTTACTATTAATGAAATTATACGAGGAGGATGAAGCATGGGTAAAGATGATCAAGTTAGGCCACTGGAATGCATAACTGAGCTCCTGAAAGTGGAACAGGTTGTGGGTGAAAACGCTACACAGACTTCAGTAATCCGGGATGTTGCCCTGCCAGGGAGGGTAAGAAAAATCACCGAAGTAGATACTACCCTTCGTAATGTACGGGGGCGTGTGATTGAAAACAAGGTGGTTGTGGAAGGGATCGTCCATAAACAGATTTTTTACGTAGATGACGATACCGGCCAGTTGAAGGAGTATCTTAACCTTCTAGCCAAGGTGAAGTGTATAATTCAATGTTACTCCAGAGATTTCCTGCTCTCTGATATTGAAGTGTACCCCACTCTTTCAACGATTTACCCTAAAGATGCACACCCCCGTCTATGCAGGGAGTGTGCATCTGCGAGGGGGAATTGTTAGTCCTGCTTAGACGGATTACTTCCTGTCTGAGACATTGCCAGAAACCTGTAAAAACAAATAAATTTCTCAAATCCGTCAAGTACGGTGGGTTTTTGATTGTTCCGCTAATGAGGTGGGGGCTATTTTACGCTTACGTTATTGAGGAGTCCCATGTTATATTCGGGTGTTAACCGACCTTGACCGCCGGGAGGTATTATTGCTTAAAGCTAGTATTTTAACTAAAAACGAGTGACGGCTGAATTCTCACCATGCTTGCTGATTATCGTTCAAGCTACAAACGCCAATTGTCGGTGAGAATTCCACCGTCAGAATTCGTGAGCGGTGACATAAGAATACCTTTTTTTTCAAGGCGATTTAAATGCTTGATTATCATCACTGTTTCCCAAATTTTAACCCACTCTAAATATAAGTATTTCTTACTATAAATGATACCTTCACTACAAAGTTCTTTAACACTATAGCCTTTTTCTATTAAATCTAAAATCTGCTTTTCTCGTACTTCAATTACCTCTAGGAATTCCTCTAATTTTGTTGAGAAATCTTTTTTATAATAAATCTGCTGATCATGAGAGTTAATATAATATTTAGCATCTAGGTCAATCAGTTTTTTTGCAGATTGAATCAATAAGTCTATATCACTATCTTCACCTCCATACCAAGGTCCGAAACTACCACCTACATTGTAATCAGTAGCAAAACATAAGTTTTGTTCTGGAAAGAAAAAACTACAGTGACCTGCAGAATGTCCTGGTGTGTGTACTATTTCAAATATTATATTGCCACATGAAACCTTGTCTCCAGATGAGTATGTATTATGAACTTTACCTATTGATTTAAAATACTCTGACTCATAAACAAAGCCTTGTGATGAATGCTTGTTTGCTTGACTGGATATTTCTTTCTCCCATTTATCTATCCATTCAGAACCAAAAGCAAGTTCTCCTCCATATGTTTTAGCGAACTTGTTTAAATCTTGCATAGCACTAATGTCACTTTCATGAATGATAATTTCTGCATTACTAAATAGATAATTATATCTTATATGATCTAGATGATAATGAGAATTAATTATTAAATCTATTTCTCCATTAAACTCAGTGTATTTGTGATAACCAGCGCCGGTATCAATTATAATTTTAATTTTATCATCAATATATAGAGAGTTTGAAAAGGGAAATCGTCCACATTTATCTCCCCAAATCATATAAATCTTATTAATTACTTCCATAATATACTCTGCATCCTCCTCTGTAAACACCCTAAAGTATATTCTGTATCCCGCCGAGTCATAACAATTGTTCAGTGACATCCCAGCAAAATAAGGAGTTAGAATTTTAGCTTTTGCAGTCTGAAGGAAACATTTTTAGGGATTTAAAACCCAAACACCTACAATATGCTACGGTGTCTATTAAAGAGCTACTTTAAATTTCAAACCAAAGATTGTTGTTCCTTAGAATTATTATTCCACTGTTTCATTAAATAAGGATTATATATGGGACTATTAACCTCCGACCTTAGTTCTGCAAGAAGTTCTCTGGCTTTATCAGGGCAAATTACAGGGTGTTTCCAAACCAGATGATTACCTGTCCAATGACTCCAATTCCAGTCCCAAATCAAATCCTTTTCTTTATAATCAAAGTACATAGGGGTACCTGGCAATGGTGTTATAATATTAAAAAGTGAAATAGTAATACCAAGGTCTATAATTTTCTTTTTCGCCTCTCTTATTGATTGTTCTGTGTCATCCTCAAAACAAATCATATATGTTGATGTAACTGAGATATTGAGTCTCTTAAGAAGGTTCAAAATCTGCTCCATAAATTTTTGGTTAGTAGTTCTTTGAGTTTTTATTAAATTTTTATCATTTAAAGACTCAAGACCTACAAGAAGAAAACTTAAACCATTGTCACGTAGTTCATTAATTCCTTTTTCACCACTGGCAACAAGCGCCTTGAAGCTTGTGAGCATGCCAAAATTCATTCCACGGGCCTTGATTAGACTCAGAACCTCTTGACCAATACCATTGAACATATTTGTTTCTTGGTTAGAGATATATACAGATCTAATTCCCTTCTGTTTATATTGATCTAGTATAGTTTCTATAGCTTTTGTTGATAACGGTAAATCACCCCCAGGCTCAAAAACGGGATCAGCACAGTATGTGCATTTGTTTGAGCAGCCTCTCCTGAATATTATATGACCAGTTTGAGTTTTTCTGCCAAGCCAATTAGCTGGTGTTATTAAGTCTGGATGAATAATTGTGGTATGCAACAAAGAGTCTAGTCCGATTGATAGCCGTAACAAATTTTCACAGTAGCCCCAGAAGATGCGGTCAAAGACCTTATATATTTCTGGCTCGTCTGTCATGACAGAGTATCCGCCTAACCATACTTCTTTAATATTATAAAGGAGTTTTGCTTGCCTGGCTAGTTCTATAGCCCACGGAAGGGACCAAGTAAAGGCAGAGATACATAATACATCAAAATTACCATTTTTCAAATGTTCTAATATGTTACTATTTGTTGGGTAGTGCAGGAATTTAGGCCCCGGAACATTTGCCTCTAAGAAAGCCAATCCATAGTCTTTCTGTTTGGTTGAAAACTTCCATTCCATTGGGATATGTGTGCAGTATTCAGCAAAACCATCTAAGTAGCCATCATCTGTAAGAGCAGGAATTCTATTGTTGCAAGAATCATTCTCATAAATATCCCTTGGAGCAGTTGTAATAAGAACTCTCTTTGGTAGCGGTGTAAAATTTGACTTGCTCACATTAACAACTCGACCTTTTTCCATAATTCTACCTCCCAGTAATAGTTTTGAAAATTTTTAATATTCAGTTAATCAAAAAGATACCATTTCCTTTCAATGCAGAATAACCAATATAACCAAGTTACGATTCTGTTTTTATTCATTTATTCCATAAAGGTATCTCATTTCCTTTATCAAAAAATATAACTTTTTGTCGAATTAAAATTTAATTTTAAAAATGTGCACACTTTACTCTTTAAATGCATTTCTGAAAAACATTACTATTCATATTTAACTCGTAGTCGCTAGGACAATACCAAATATAATGTTCTTGTTTAAAACTAGGATTCCTGCTAAGTGTGCTGGTTTTTGAAAATAAAACTGGTAAATGTTGTAATATATGCACACGGTTCTGGGTTCGGCCGGTTCTAGCCAACACCAGATTGCTTGACGCACAAAAGTGCGATAAAACCCTCCTAATGAGGGGATAAAAATGCCTGTAACAGAAACCTGATATAGCATGCAAGCCCGCAACTCAAAGGGGCGCCCGTGCATCCCATTTTTGATGCTAGCCCACAATTTCCGTGCCATCCTTGAAGTAAAACACCATCCTCCCGTCCAGCATTACCCCAATCTTCTCCACCGACACCGCCCATAGCTTTTCATCGAATTCCTCCAAAACCAGCGGGCATGATTCAATACCCCTGACAAAACCCTCAAGCATCAGGAATTTGCTCTGCCGTTCACGCTTCAGCTTCTCAAGTTCCGCTATCCGCTCCGTGGCCTTGCGGTGCCGCTCCAGATAGCCGCTGTTGCGCTCACTCCACTCATCTTGGCTGACAGAAACCCTCGCGCTCTCGTAGATTGCCTTTTTCGACAACTCTGTGACCACCTCGATTTCTCGCCTAAGTTCCTCAAGTTCACCATCAATCTCCGAGTAGTCGCATAAAACCTGCTGTGCGAGGCGGCAGTTGGTGAGCAGTTCCTCCCGGCTGCCCATCAGAGTGTTGAACGCCACCAGAAATCGCTGTTTCACATCATCCTCAGTTACGTGCGGAGTTTTACACTTCTTGCCGCCCTTGTACTTCTCATTGCACCGCCAGATGATCCGGCGATATTTGGTGTTTGAACCCCAGACCTTGGAGCCGTAAAACCCACCGCAATCGCCGCAGACAATCTTCGCTGAGAAAGGGCTGCCGCAACCAGACGGCCTGCCAAGACCCTTGCGCCGCTCAATTTCCGCCTGCACCGCATCGAATTCATCCGGCTCGATAATGGCAGGGTGGCTGTTCTGGACATAATACTGCGGAACCTCTCCCTCGTTGCTCTTCCGCATTTTTGTCAAGAAATCCACAGTGAATTTCTTCTGGAGAAGCGCATCGCCCTTATATTTCTCGTTGCCCAGAATGCTCTTTACCGTAGCAACCTGCCAGGTCTTTTTTCCCGCAGGTGATGGAATACCTTGTCCGGCAAGCTGCCTAGCAATAGCAGATGGTGTTTTGCCCTCTACGAACAGCCGAAATATCATGCGTACAATCAGAGCCTCGGACTCCACAATCTGAGGCAGTCCGTCCTCGCCCTTTTCGTAGCCGAGGAACTGACCGTATGGCAAGTTAACCTTACCATCCGCCATGCGCTTGCGCTGACCCCAGGTGACATTCTCTGAGATGGAGCGGCTTTCTTCCTGCGCAAGGCTCGACATTATCGTGATGAGCAGTTCGCCCTTGCTGTCCAGCGTGTAAATGTTTTCTTTTTCAAAGTAAACCTCCACGCCTTTTTCCTTAAGCTGACGCACCGTCACAAGGCTATCCACCGTATTCCTCGCAAAGCGGCTGACTGATTTTGTGATGATCAAATCAATCTGCCCGTCCAATGCATCGGCAACCATCTGCTTAAAACCGTTGCGCTTCTTGGTATTTGTAGCACTGAGACCCTCATCCGTGTAGACCCGTACAAACTCCCAGTCGGCACGTTCCTTGATGTACTTGGTGTAATAGTCTACCTGCGCCTCGTAACTGGTCATTTGCTCTTCGCTGTCGGTGGAAACTCTAGCGTAAGCCGCAGCTCTTCGCTTGGCGGATAGTGGCGCACCATGGGCAGAGTGGTGGCGAACGCTTGCCGGGATAACCCTTACGCTTGACGCCATTTTACTGCCTCCCTTTCGCTTTTTCACAAGCCGCCTGGCGCATCTCAATCGTCCAGCTTTCCCGTCGTGACCTGTCCTGCCAGACCTTTTCTATTGCATGGCCGTCGCAGAACTCAAAGAGCAGTGTGTTAAACTCCGTTACCCTGATTTCCGCAATTCTTTCTTTGAATATATCAGCCTCAAACTCGTCAAGACCGAGAACCTCGGCACCCGTTGAGCAAAGCACAGCTTCCGGTATTTGCTTAGCGGGGCAGGCTGCTTTACCCTCCTGCAAATAGCTTGCACACTGCCAAGCGGCTTTTTCACCACTACTTTTCCGCTTATACTTCTTGCCGCAGTTCACGCAGAGGATAACACCGCTGAAGGGGTATCGGCTACCGGTATCACCCTTTGTGCCGCAAGACCTGCGCCGCTCCTCCATGACTGCCTGCGCTCTATCAAAGGTTGCCGCGTCAATGATGGCAGGGTGAGTTCCTTCTGCAAAATACTGCGGCAGAGCGCCCTTGTTCCAGATCTTCCTTTTGCTCAGATGGTCGGCTACATATTTTTTCTGTAGCAGTGCGTTTCCAGCGTATTTTTCATTCTTGAGGATAACGATCACGCGCTCAGCATCCCAAGTAGCGCCGTGCACGGTAGCCACATTCATATCTTTTAGCTTCTTTGCAATTTTGCCGCCACCCATGCCGCCGATATAGTCCTCAAAAATCATGCGGACAACGGCGGCTTGCTCTGTGTCGATCTCCACCTTGCCCTTAACAATTCGGTAGCCAAACATAAATCTGAGTCCAGCAAGTTCCCCATTTTCAAACTGTTTACGAATACGCCATTTGCAGTTCTCGCTCGCCGAGAGGCTTTCCTCTTGAGCATAGGACGCGAGGATAGTCAGCATAAGCTCACCGTCTCCGCTCATGGAATGGATGTTCTGCTCCTCAAAATATACGTCAACACCAAGCAGTTTCAGTTCGCGTACAGTCTCAAGCAGCGTCACCGTATTCCTGGCAAAGCGCGAGATTGACTTGGTGATGATCATGTCAACTTTTCCGTCCCTGCAGGCGGCGAGCATGCGCTGGAGTCCCGGGCGACTGTCTTTTGTTCCCGTCAGCGCTTCGTCCGCGTAGACTCCGGCATATTCCCAGTCTGCCCGACGCTGGATCAGTGCGCTGTAGTAGCTGACTTGAGCAGCAAGCGACTGGAGCATCGCCTCCTTGCCGCTTGATACTCGGGCATAGGCGGCAACCCTCTGTCTTTTTGCAAGGGATGGCGCCGCAGGGACTGTTTTTGTGATGACTCGCCCCATAAAAGGCCTCCGTTCCGTTTATAACATATTCGCTCTAAACGCCCGTAATATCAAGTACTTTCAGCGATATATGCTACACGGAGAAAGGCCGTATTTACAGGCTATTGCCGCATCGATTCTTGTCAGTTCTTCCTCGGTGATGACGCCACCGGCAAGCCATTTTCCAAAAACCACCATTGCCGTCCTGTAGTGGATGATCGCCTGTTCCTTACTCATAATGCGCCGCCGCGCATTTGCTTGATTTTTTCTTTCTGCTGATACTTCATTAGACTGCCTCCTCCGAAGGCGAGTGTGCCTTCGCTATAAGTCAGCAAAAGGTGTCAAATCGGCTGGTCCGGGTGCAAAAAATATGACCCGCAGCACGAAGGAAACTTCGCACCATGGGTCATAGTTCTGCTCTCGGACTACTTGGGAATTTTGAGTTTCTGCCCCGGAAATAAGACCTCCGAGGTCAGCCCGTTTAGCGCCCTGATCTCAGGATGCCGTGCGCCGCTACCAAGCCTAGCCGCCGCAATCTTCCAGAGCGAATCACCCTTTACCACGGTGTAGATATCATAACCCGGAGCAGTAAGTGCATTCCTCACATCAGCCCGGAAACTGTCCATGCTCTCAGCGTGACGCACAAACCAGTGCATCACGTCGGCATGGTTGCTGGCGATTCCCAAGCGGTGGCCCTCTGAATGGCTGATAATGTTTTGCTCAGTCAAGCCATAAAGCTTGCAGAGATGCACACATAGCTCCACCGCCTCGTCATAAACCTGCTTAAAATATACAGCCCCCATCAGGTTATCCTCACATAGCTCAAACGAGATATGCGTGTCGTTGCCGGAGCCTCTCACGCCTCTGCCACAGTGCCAGCCGCGATGATTCCACGGCAGCGTCTGATAAGTGGCAATCGAGCCATCCGCAAGTCTCCCGATAAAGGCATGGACGCAGACCTGCCTGCCCCCGGGCCTGTCCTGATTCCAGTGGTTATTGTGCCGGTTTCTCCCAAGCAGCCCGTCGTCTGGCCCTACGTAGCGACGCAGCCATGGGTTATTTGCCCCGGTCGAATGGATCATAAGACCTTGCGGCACAATCGTTCTGCCCGCCTTGAAGCAGGCGTTGTTTGTGAGAATTATCGTGCGCAGATTCATTGCATTTCCTCCTCGTTTAATTGCTTCAGGACTGCTTTTAGTTTTCGAGGAAGCGGCAGCCCGATATGTGTTGCGTTTTCCAGAATCGAAATGCCTTCATTGCTCAGGTAAAAGAAAATCACCGCATTTCTGATTGCACTGCCATCACCCAAAACTTGAGTATCAAGCATGTGCCCAAGTCCAACAAGTGCAAAGATGAGCACCTTTTTAAAGATACCTTTTGCGCCAATTTCACTTGAGAGCCTCTTGTCTATGACGGCACACATCAAACCTGTCAGGTAATCAATCCACACAAAAACAATTAAGGCATACAGAAAACCGTCAAAGCCTCCGAGAAACCAGCCCAGATAACCACCGATTACGGTAAACGCCGCCTGCATTGTGTTCCAGATAGATTTCAATGTTTTAACCTCCGTTTCTAATAAAAGAACGCCCGCCGTCTCTGCAGCAAAGCGTTCTATCAAGCCAATCTTTACGAATAATACCCAAGCCTAAACGAGCCGGTTAATACAACCGCTTGACTTTGCTCGTACTGGCAATGCGTCCAGCTATTTTCATAATATACTCACTGATTTGGGCTTTACCAATCTGTCCGCCGGAGTCTACTACAAATTCTGTAATAAAACCGGGTGCTGTTTTCCCAAACTTATGAATTACTGTCGTTATAGTTCCAAGCAGTCTAACTCCACCCGGGCCAAGGATCCTGGCTGCATCCCCCGGCTGCAGGTGCGGCCGCCAAGGTCCAGTGAAAGTTTCTATGATTCCAATTTGAGAAAGCCTGCCTGATAGCTCTTCGGTATACTCTGTGGCATCTTGGAGAGTGGTATTCTGTGCGATAGGAACATATAGCGTTTTCTTTCTGGCCATGGCAAAACGGAAATCCACATCTCTGTAAACTTTTATAGAGAAATCATCATTGTGGACACAAACCCGGGAATAGGCATGTTCGTCATCACGAGCGACAGCTCGGCTAAAAACATCTTTTTCTCTTTCAAACGAGTAAGTTCCCGGTTGTGTAAAACGTAAATCATCTTTTCTTCCAATGCCTATGGTACCAGTCAGCTCTTCTTTAATTACCCAGTTGCGCACAGTTTTTAACAATTCCACTAAACCCTCATAGATAGCCATATCAGGCGGGAATTCCATTCCAACATCGAAAGTTGTCTCACCCACCCAGAAGTCTAAAATGCCGGCGTTTTCCAGCACAGCTTGAAAGGTTTCATGCAGCCTCTTTTTAGGGAAGATTCTTTCGTCATCGAACCTTTGATCCTTTAATAGCTTTCCTGTAGTGTTTCGACCTTCAAGGGTAGCTATGGCATCAGTTGCGCTCATCTTATTTCGATCCACAAAAAAACGTCCCATTGGATAGGGAGCGCTATTTCCTGCTCGAAACTTGAATGTAATGCTAGCCCCGGGAACAAGAAGAGTATCATGTTCTCCACTTACGTGTTGATTTGGGTTTTCTAAAGTAAGTGTGAACTGCGCCACTGGATTATCTTGACGAAGTTCAATGCTACCGCTCACAAGATATTCCGATAATTTTTGATGGAAATTTAGAACGGCTAGGCGGTGCCGAACTAATCCACTCTCTCCTTCCTCGGTCGGGTTTTTCCACATCACCCAGACGTTGTTACCTGTATAGTAGCGTAGCCGTAAAAACTCTACAGCCTCGTCTGTGCATGCAAGAATCGGTTGCGTGTATTCCAGGTCTGCCCACTCTCCGTTTTGCGTCTGCGCGCTTTTAGCCATGATTTTCCCCGTGGCGGCGTTTATAAAAAAGACCTGAAAGACATTGTCTGGGCTATGAAAGCCGCAGGGCTGCGTGCCGACTCCTACGTGCTTGCTGTGCTCAAAAGCTAAATCCAAAGCCGCCACTTCCCTCCTGTGCTGCTCTTAGCCAAACTGGATAGTAAATCCCAGGTCTAGGACGAAATCGCTTGATTTGGGAATGTGGTCCACCGCGTAGTCTGCCGTAATGGCTGCTCCGGGTGCCGGCGGCGTCGAAAAAATGATATTATCTGGCATGAGTGCAAGAAGGGCTACTTCGGCAATGCCTACCACGTCAGGCGAGCCGGTATTGCCTTGCCAGAATAAAGTTGTTACTCGAAGCCGATAGTATCGGTAGGAAACCGGCGTAAAGGTGAAAGTTCTTGTTTCACTCTGCGTCGCCATCGCGCCTGAAAAAATATTTATCCAGGGTCCGGATAGGTCAGATGCGCCTTGCAGAGTAAAATCGCGTATGCCGGTTGCGTTTGCTGTTGGGTTGTGTATTCGAAGTGTGCCCACCATTACTGTCAGGTTTCTCTCATCTGGGATAAAGTCTATCAAAATGGGCAAAGGGTAATCGCTTCGCCTTGATTGCCACTGGTTATCAAATCCTGTCAGTCCGTCTGTTATCATGTGAGCCCGAGCCTGCTCGTCTCGTGGGCTAACGATTACCCGGCGATATAAGATAATATTGTCCCCGGGCCGGTCGCCGTAGTGAATGGTTGGAGTTGTCGTCACTCCGTCTATCTTGACTACAGCGCTTCCAGGCCGCACTTCTCTGCGGTTAAAAGAGAAGCCGTTTCTCACACCGTCGCCGGTCCCAAGGTTCTCTCCGGTAAAAACCCGTCCTTCCCAGACACCGGTTATTGGCATAATCGCCCGGAAAAGGTTTACCACGCCGACCTCTTTTATTACCTCATTCCCCACCGTTGTCCCAAATCTTGTCACGGGCGCAGAGACGCGTCGGCTTGCCACATCTTGTACCCAGTTGCCAGCAGCCACGCTCCCCACGCTCTGGCTGATAAAGTTTCCTGTATTTGTGTTAGCTGGCCAGTCTTTGACGCCGACATGAAAAGTTTTCGAAGGGGCGGCTCCGCCAAAGAGATAATTTAGCAGGCCGTTATTATTTGGGAAGTTCGTTAGGCGCAGGGCTCCGTCTGGAAAATCTGCCAGTTGAATAAAAATCGTTGCGTAGATGGTAACTAGGTCCGTGTCTCTTTTGGTGAGGGAGATTGGGTTTCCCTCGGAATCTTCGAGCATAGCATGCGTGACTAGGTTGTTGTTGCTGCCGCCAAATGCTACGCCGACCTCCCGCAGTGTCTGGCCGACAAATTCCTCTGGGTTTAGGATAATCCGTCTGGTCCACTTTGATGTCGGAAATGCCATTACTGTTTCGTGCGTTTGGGCCGCCTTCGTACCAAGATGGCTAAATAATGTTGTCCTGCTCGCCGCAAGCTCTCCGGTTCCCGTCCCAAAGTGTATGTTTACAAAATAAGTGCTAAATGCCACTAGCCGGGTATACATTTGGCTCAGGATAATGTTGTAGGCCCAAACTTCCTGCTTCAACTTGCCCGTCTTGCTGTCTTTGACCTCTATCTTGAACTCGTTGTGAACTTTTACCTGTGTGAGAAATTCCATTTTTCTTGGCCTCCTTTTTAGGGGGTCAGGTCGTTAATGTTTGTCAGCACCACACTAAATCGTGATAGTGACGCACTGATGGTTTCTGCCCGGTACCTGTCGTGGTGGGTAATGGAAAGAAGATTTACCGTTACGCTAGCAAAGCTTGCCTTGATCATCTCGTCGGCATAGCCTTCCGGCGGAGCTATATCAGGCATAAAGAACCGGCTAAAAGAGGCCACCCACATCTGGCACCCACCAGGCGCTATGTGATGAAGGCTTCCCAGGCTAGCGTTATAGGTCACGGTAAGCCCTTTGTTCGCCGCAGAAAAATTGCTTACCGCAAGGGCTATGGTGTTTGGGGCTACTTTTGCTGTCGCGCTCACCGCATAGTTGCCACCGGCGTCGCTTACGGTGAATGCTCCCTGTTGACCGGCAAGGTCGCCTGCAAGCTCTACGTCAAATTCAATAAAAATGCTGAACTCGTCAGGGTTACTAATCTCCAAAACGGCCGGTACGACATGCGGGCAGAGCATAATTTGTGCGGATGCGACTGCCGCCTGGATGGTTTCGTGCGGAGCAGCGGCATTGATGTGCTCAATTGGAATGAGGCCTACTGTGAAGTCTCTGATCTGACCCGCTATGGTATGGTCGTCGATTGCCATGCCGGCCCAGTTCCGGGATGTCACCACATGGTGAATCATGCCGTTGCTCTCTCCCAAAAATCCCAGGCGATAGTCGTTTGTTCTAAAGAGCGACACGTTTTGGGCTGGGCTTGGCAGAAGTGATACTGCCCGCGCGATTTCCCAGACTAATGTTTCGTCAGATTGCTGTGCGTAGGTTCGGTACCAGATTTTGTTGTTTTGGATGTATGCCACGACTAGGCCATGGTCTTGATTTGTGAGGATGACGTTCTTCCAGCCTCGAAGAACCGCCACCCTCGTCACGCTACTGGTTGCCAGGGTGAGAGGCTGGCCGTGTTGTCCTTGCTGGACAATCAGGGCGCCTCCCGGCGTCACGTATGCTATCCACGGCTCCCCGCTTGAAACCTTCGCCCATCGCCTAGTGGTGTCGTAGTAGATCCCGGTCCTGTCCGTTATGAATTTCCACCAGCCATCAAAGTCGATGCCGATGTCTGTGGCTGGCCCGATTGTGTAGCGGTAGGTCCACGTCTCATTTGGGGCCGGAAAGTATGGAAGGGTGGCAACACGGGCTTCCCCGTTTTGGACATATGCCATTACAAGTTCCGACGGGTCCAGGTTCGAGTCTTCTCTCCGGACCGCTATTTGAAATGGGCCAAGAGAGCTGCCAGTCCGAATGGTTACCGGAGCAAGCAGTGTTCCCTGAGTGATGAAGCGCTGCGTTTTTTGTGCCACGATATCCATCCATGGATCGGCGCCCTCGTAGATGGTCTGCATCAGCTTTTCGATTTTTTCCTCTAGAGCAAATGGTATAGAGCGCATGGCCTACACCGCCCCTTCTTGCTGCACTGTCATATTGGTAGAAAAATAGTTTCTAAACTGACTAATTTGCCTCACATGCTCACCACCTCAAACTGCCGGCTGAAAACATCTCACTAAAAGCTTGGCGGTAAAGATACCCTTAACTCTGCTTATTTTCTCCCAGCTTGGGGCTTCCGCGATAAGACCCGTCCATGTATCAATCCCGTCGCTCACATTGACCGGTTCGCCTGTTACTTGGCACCTGTCGATAAGCTCTTTGCCTGCCTTGTCTACCCATAAGTCAACATCAATAACCTCTGTTGCGCTGCCGATTGTCTGCACATGAGGCAATCCATCAAGTGTGGTATGCCAAATCTGCCGCGCCTCAAAGCGGCGGAGTGTTTTTACGTAGCGTGTGATAAGCGTATTATCAATCTTCCACATTCCAACCGGCACCCCATCACCTCCTGTTGCTTCTGCGCAGCTCGTCCATGACTACGTCAAGTGCGCCGATAAATTCACCCTGATTGTTCACACCTCGAATTGTGATTTCGCCTGAATGCACATGCCCGATTTGCGCATTTGTACCTGCCGCGCCAAAGCCAACCGGCACCGCCCTCTGCATATCGCCGCTGATGCGTGACATAGCTTGCTCAAAGCCAACGCCGATGCCGGCCGCCATGTCACCACCGATGCCGGCGAAGAGCAGAGAAGGACTCCTGATGCCAAAAAAACTTCTGATACCGCCCACAATGCCGTTCATAAAGCCTGCGATTTGAGCTCGAATCCACGCGCCCATGTCAGATATGCCCTGCCACAAGCCTCTAATCAAGTCGCCGCCCACGCGCGCCATTTGGTAAGCAGAGCCGGAGAAGGCATTGACCAGTCCTGACATAATTTGTGGCACCGCCCCAACTATCCTCGCGATAATCACCGGCAAGTCCCGAATGAGCGAACCAAACACCCGCACACCTGCTTGCGCAAGCAGAGGAGAGCTGCCGACAATGCCGCCCACAAGCGCCGCAACAATCTGCGGGATTGCCGCTGTGATTGCCGTAATGATCTCCGGCAGCGCAGCAACCAGCGCGACAAGAAGCATAATGCCTGCCTCAATTAGCTGCGGGGTTGCGGCGACTAGGAACGACACTAGCGCATCTATAATTTTCGGCAGTGCAGCAACCAGTTCCGGCAAAGCGGTCACTAGCCCTCGTGCCAAGCCAAGAATAATCTGCAGAGCTGCGTCGAGTACAAGCGGCAGATTCTTTGTCAGCGTCTGTGCAACAAGGCCAACGGCCTCCACAATCGCCGGGATAAGACGAGGCAGCGCGTCGCCAATGCCGCCGGCAAGCGTGGCAACCATCTTTACTGCCGCCTCCACAAGCGCGGGCAGCGTGTCAATAATGCCATCTACCAGAGCAAGCACAAGCCGCAGCGCACCGTCAGCCAGGCCGGGCAGAGCCGCGACTAAGCCATCTAGCAGCGTCATGATGATCTGCGAGGCGGCATCGGCAAGCACCGTAATATTATCTGTGATCGCGCTGCCAATCGACGTGACGATATCCATGCCAAGCCGGACAATATCAGGCACCGTTTTCATGATGCTATCCACAATGCCGCCGACTGTAGTGCCGACAACCTCGCTGACTCTCGTCCAGTCGCCCCCTGCTTCGTTTAAGCCTCGCGTAAATTCACCAAGTAGACCGACGCCATCGCCTGCAAGCACTTGCAGCTGCGGCAACAGCACCATGCCAAGCGCATTTCTTGCAGCACCGGCGCCTGCTGTGAGCCTCTGGACAGTATCATCAAACGCGCCAAGGCTAGCGAGTGCATCTTCACTCATCACAGCACCCATCTGCCTTGCTTCTTCGGTAAGCGCTGCAATACCGTCGGAGCCTTGCGCGATAAGCGGATTTAGGTCAAGTGCCGATTTGCCAAATAGCTGCATGGAGATAGCGTTGCGCTCCGTCTCGTCTTGCACACGACCAAGCGCGTCGATGGTTTCCCAGTAGACCGTCTCCGCATCACGAAGATTGCCGTTTGAATCTGTCACCGAGACGCCAAGCGCCTGATACGCCCCTGACTGTAATTTCGCCCCTCTGCGTGCTGCGTCCATCGCTCGCACGTTTCTTGCCATGCTGCCGGTCAGCGTTTCAAGCGGCACGTCCACAAGCTCGGCAGCATATCTGTATGCCTGCAGCGCGTCTGTGCTCATCCCGGTGACTGTGGCTGCGGTAAGTATTTCATCGGCATACGTTGCAGCGCCTACGGACATGCCGGCAAGCGCCCTGCCTGCAGCAGCAGCGGCAACGCCAACGGCAACAAATGCAGCGCCCATCGCTATGCCCACGTTTTGCAGTGTGCCCCTCAATCTGTCAAACTTGGAACCTGCCTCATCCGCGTCTTTGCCTGTTTTGTCAAGTTCGTTGCCAAGCTGTTCTGTTTGTGTTTCTAGGTCGTTTGTTTCCTTTGCGGCATCTTCTAGGGCATTACTCGTGTCGCTTAGCTCGCGCTCCATGTTAAGGAGCGCGGCGTTTGCCTTATTTAGCTGTATTTGCCACTCTTGTGTGCGCTTGTCGTTTTCACCAAAGGAGGCGGCGGCGTTTAATAGGGCGGCGCGGAGGACATCCGTCTTTTTCCTCTGCTCGTCAATCTCTTTGCCAAGCACTTCTTTTCGCGCGGTTAAGGCCTCGACTGACTTGTCGTTTTTGCCAAACTGGGCAGACACAAGCTCCATTTCGCTGCCTAGGACCTTAAAAGAGCGGTTGATATCCTGCATGGCGGTCTTGAATTCCTTTTGGCCTTCTACGCCTATCCGCAGGCCGAAATCTGCCACGCAGCGCACCTCCCTTCCAATTTCCTATATTCCGTAGGGAACTAAATTTTCAATGAATATTTCTTTTTTCTGTTTCGCCAGCCCTAGAAACTGCTTGTGGCACTCCCACAAATCAAGCAAGAGGCCAAGCGGCATGAGCCACGTTTCATCTTCTGTGCGGTTTAAATGAACTGTACCGTAATAGAGAAGCCGGGTGAACAACTCATCGTCGCTTACCCGGCTTCCGTGTTTTTTGGACTGTCCTCGCTTGCAATGCTGCGCTTCGTGCCCTTAAACATTGCTTCGGTGATGGCGGCTTTGTATTCTGCCAAGTCTAGCGGTGTGGTTAAAAGCTCCACCGCTTCTTCGCTCAGAAGCTCTTGCCGGCTTTCCTTGTTTTTGAGGTTGTGGATGAGGATGGACTGGTTCGCGAGCAGCGTAATCAGCCAAATGATCTCATCAAGCGCCAGTTCAAAGTTCTCGGCTTGCATCAGCTTTTCGCCTAGATTCTCTAAGCCTCCGTAGCGTCTTGCAATCTCTTTTGTGGCGCGGGTGGTCAGCACCAGTTCATAGTCCGCACCGCCGATATTGATATTTGCACTTCTTTCGTTATCCATAAACAATTACCCCCCCTATGGCGTATATGCCGGTTCGTAAACCAACGTATACCAAGCATTTATCGTGGCCGGCAATACGCTTGCATCATCCTCGTTTACTTCAGCTTTCCAAGGATGCTGTCCTCTTGAATCTGCTTTGTTTCGCCTAAGCACCGTACCTTCGATGGAGGGAGTAGAAAATGTGATTGAGTCACTTTTCGTTTCCAAATTCGTAGGCGGGATGCCAAACTTTACGCGATAGAGCCAGAAGTATCTATACTTGCCATTTGCTTTCTTTGCCCTAAACCCTACCGCCACAGGCATCCCGACATCCTCGCTGCTTGAAATAAGCACACCTTTAGAATCCACAGTTGCACCAGTCAGCGCTGCAGCAACAGCACGGCCGATACCATCCACGCTCAGCGTTAATGTACCGCTTTGGAATTCCTTTACTACCTCCACAGCGCCGTCGTCGGCATAAAGCGTCGCTTCGGCAAGCTCGATGGAGAGCTCAGCTGAGATCGCCTTTGCCAGCATTAGCGGCGTGCCGTATGTTTCGTTGCCGTTTGCCGCCTCTGTGATCGGCGCGTAGTAGAGCCGGTCAAGACCGATTGTTGCCATAATCATTCCTCCTGCAGTTCGTATTCTTTTGCCACATTTACGGAATAATGGTGGTAGCCCGTGTCCTCCTCGTAACCGAGGTAGCGCCGGCTGGTGACAGTGAAGTTGTTTTGTAGCAATGCGGCTACAAGCTGATTTTTCCGCCGGGTGTAGCTGCCCTTGCAAAAGAGCGACAGCCGCGCTTCCTGCACCTCAAGCCCCGGAACGTCGTCGGCGTGAACTTCAAAAATGTCCAAGAGCGGTGTAATGACGACGTACTCATCCGGAGCCTTGCCGCTAAAGATGCCGGTTTCAACTGCGATTACGCCGGTTAAAAGCGCATTTAGTCCGGCTAAAATGCTCACAAGCTCTCCACCTCCAGCTCAAAGGCCTCCGTCATCGTCTTGATGACTAATTTTCTAGAGGTGCTTCTTGCCGGGGCTAGAAACGGTTTTGCGGGTTGTCCGTGTTTGCCATGTTCAATAATATTTGCGAGCATAGCGTTGCTTAGGCCATCGCGCCGAGGCTCGGAAAAACCGACTTTGATATTTAGCGTGCCGTCTCTGCTGAGTTTGACCGGCGATATGCCTAGTGCATCGACCAGCTCACCCGTAGAGCGCGATGCGTGCAAGGTATCGCGCCCGATAACCGCTGCCAGGTTGTCTTTGACTTTCTCCAGCGCTACCTCGCCGCCCGCTTCAAGCATCTTTGTGATTATTTCATCTGTTTTTTCCCCAAGCCGCGACAGCCTCAGGAGAAATTCCTCCGGCATTGAAAATACTTTGGCTTTAGCCACCGGAAATCACCTTCTTTGCCAGAACTTCAAGATACATGCCGCGCCCGCGCACGTCCTCGACGCTCAAAATGTTGTAGCGCCCGTCAGCGCAAACGATAACCATCTGTGCCGTAAACACAAGGCCGGGGATTTTACGGAAGCGAAAGAGGGCGGACGCCTCAGAGAAGGCCGCCATGTTCGCCCATTTTTCATTGCCGCGCCTGTCCTCTTTGTAGGCGCGGATAGAGGCGAGGATGGTGTCGCCGGTGACCGCAAAACCCTCGCTATCCTTAACAGGCACAGTTGAGATGATATCGATAAAGGTATTCATCTTGCCAAAGCTCATATGCTTTTCCCCCAATCCCGGTCAAGCCGCAGCAGCAGATTAACCGTGTGCCACACCTGCTGACTTGCCTGCACGTTATCTGCAAAAAAGCCTGCTGTCGAGCCGTCTCTGGACTCGTAAAAATGGCTGGAGAGCATAATCACAGCCTGTTCGGTGGTGGGCGGCATGGCGTTCTCAAAGTAATGGCCTTCTGCAATATGCTGGTAGCTTTCGGCATAAGAAAGAGCGGCGCGGATAAAGCCTAAAAGTAGAGCATCGTCCGCGCCGTGTTCCAGAATCAAATTCGCCTTGACTTTAGGCAACAGGGTATCCATCACACTCATGCCGCCGCACCCCTACACTGTTTTGTGCTGGAGTACCTTGAAAGCTTCCGGCAGGATCACCCTGCCGTCCACGCGCTGAGTGGCCATAAAGCCAACCTGGCCCGTTACGGCAAACAGTTCGCTCAGTCGCTTGAACACCCTCCCTTGGCGGTCAGCCACCCAGTAATAGCTAAAATCACCGAAGATCACGCTTTTTGCTGCAGCCTCGATGGCAGGCATATACGCCGAGGTATAGAGTGGACGGTTTAAGATAGAGTCGGGCGTTCCCACTTGGATAGACGGCTGCCAGAGGTACTGGCCGGTGCTGTCTTTTAGTTTCCTGATCGCTTTGACGGTGGAGTCGTTCATCACAAAGACCGCCTTGTTGCGGTAGGGCGCTTTCAGACTGTAGAACAAATCAAGGATATCATCTAGCGAGATGGTAGTGGCATTTGCTGTTTGGTCGCCGACCGTTCCGGGAATGATGCCTTGGGGTTTGCCTATTCCGTCGCCTAATAGGAACGCTTCTTCTTCCTTGCCGCCGATTCTGCGGGCAAACTCTCTTGCGATGTAGTTTTCAAGGTCAAATACGGAGTCGTTTAAGAGTTCCTCGGAAACCTTAATCATGGTGGCAAGCTTATGGGCGCCGATTGACACCTGCAAGAAGCTGTCGTCGCTCTCAGGGATAGCGCCTTCCTCGTCCACCCAAGATGCGTTGCCCTTGCTCGCCACAACGGGAATCTTGCGGTCGCCGCTTGAGGTGGTGATGACATTTGCCAAGCGGCGAAAGATATTTTTTTCTTCTAAGGCTTCAACGAGCGTACGCTCAAACGTATCCGGCACAAGGTAGCCGCCTTCATGATCAGAGCCAACCTGCAGGGCGTCTATGACCTCGTACTTTGGCTTTTGGGAGCGCATGGCATTCCAGAACGCCTTCTTGTACTCGGCTGATGCTCTGCCGGTCAAATCCTTGCCGGGCGTATCTGCCGGGGCGTTGGTGATAGCCTTGTTAACAGGAAGGGAAAGCTCAAGGTCAATTGCGGCCTGGCGCTCCAGACGGTCGATTTCTTTGCCAAGCGCTACCACATCTGCCTCCATCTTCTCGTAGGTCGCGGTGTCTTCCGCAGAGATTATCCCGTCATTGCCTCTTTTTGAATCGAGAAAAGCCTTCGCTGTTTCCCAGGCCTTAGCCCTTTTTTCACGCAGTTCTAAAGTTTTATTCATTTTCAATTGCCTCCTTGTAATTTTAATAGTTCAAGTCTCGTGTCGAGTTCGCTAATGGGTTTGCCTGATGTCTTTTCTTTGCCCGGCAATTTGCTCATAAGCGAGTTGATAACCGCCATTTTGCTAAAGATTGCTCCCTCGTTTGCAGGAGCCGACACATCCGCATCCCAAAACATGATCTGGTCTGCAAAGCCAAGCTCTACTGCTTTTTTTGCATTGAACCAGCTCTCGGCATCCATCAAATGCGACAGCTTCACCCTTGAAAGGCCGGTCTTTAACTCGTAGGCGTTGATGATGCTTTCCTTCACCTCGCTTAGCATGCCTATGGCTTTTTCCATTTCCTCTGTGTCACCAAAGGCGATGGTCATAGGATTATGCACCATAATCATGGAAACCGGCGACATTAAAACCTCCCCGCCTGCCATGGCAATAACAGACGCGGCACTTGCGGCAATTCCATCAATTTTCACTGTAACTTTTCCTTTGTAGTCCATCAGCATGTTGTAGATCTGGCTTGCCGCAAAGACACAGCCTCCCGGCGAGTTAATCCAGACTGTGATGTCTCCGCTGCCGCTGATTAGCTCAGCCTTAAATTGCTTAGGCGTCACCTCATCGCCCCACCAAGTTTCCTCGGCGATGGCCCCGTCAAGGTAGAGGGTTCTGCCTTCTTCGTTTTTGACCCAATTCCAAAATGTCTTATTCAAGCTTCTCTGCCTCCTTTCCCGCACTACTTTTATTTGCGAATGCTTTACATTATGTCGGACTTTCCATAAGCGGCGCCGATGTCCTCAAGCTTTAGCATATTACCATTCATCGCATATACATCTCCATGCTCCACAGTATTTAGGTTTTCTAGCTTCCTTACATCATTAGGACTTAAAAAACCATTTTGAATCCCCACAGAATAACCCTGCATTCTTGAAGCATAGTCCCCTCGAAGAAGACCATCCACATTAAACTTGATAAAATAGTTCTCTTTCTCTGAACGTAGCAATAGTGCTTTTCGCAGTGCCATTTCCCAGCGAACCACCCAAGGATCAAGGGTGTACATGACAAATTCTCTTGATTGATTCTCTATATTGCTAAAACTAGATTTCTCCAAGTCTCCAATCAAATGTGGAGCTATTCTAAATATCCTAGCAATTTCGTTTAACTGAAACTTCCTACTTTCCAGAAATTGTGCCTGTTCAGGCGGAATGCCTATAGCCTGAAACTTCATGCCTTCTTCCAAGACTGCTATCCGATGCGCGTTTTCACTGCCCTGATAAACCGCGTTCCAGCTATCCCTTATCCGTTTAGGATCCTTGACAACCCCTGGATGCTCAAGCACTCCCCCTGGATTGGCTCCATTGGCGAATAGTTTGGCGCCATATTCCTCGCAGGCTAGAGCCATACCAATAGCGTTTTTTGCCATGGCGATGGGAGAGTAACCGACAAGGCCGTCAAAGCCAAGGCCTGGAATGTGCAGGACTTCATCCCTTCGAAGAATGACCGATCCGGTATCATTTCGGTATTCGTAGTAAAGCTCTCCGGCCAGCGTTCTATCAACCACCATCCTGTCGGGCAGCAGGGGATAGAGTGACAGTACATTTCCCCTGCCATCACGAATAATCTGTGCATAAGCATTTCCCCAAAGCAAAAGATGACCCATCAGTGTTTCTCGAAACACAAATGAAGTCATCTCAGGGTTTGGCTCGTCATGGAGTAAATGATAGAGGTGGTGATTTGTTGCTTTTTCCTTACCGCGTTCTGTGTGTTTGTAGGTATGAAGCGGCAGGCTCGCTATGGTTTCTGCTAGAATCCTAACACAGGCGTAAACCGCTGTGGTCTGCATGGCTGTGCGCTCGTTGACGCTCTTGCCGCTGGATGTTGTGCCGAAGAAGAAGCTGTAAGTAGAGCCAAACAGGCTGTTTGCAGGTCGGTCTCTGGCTTTAACTAACCAGCGCAAAAAAGGCAGCCTCATCGCTTTTCACGCTCCTGTTCAAGCTGGATTAGAGCCTTTAAGTAGAACTCGCCTTTTTGCAGGTCCTGCACGCCGCCTTTGTGTTTATAGCGCCACAGGTATTTCATGCAGTTGCCCCTAAGATATCCGGCAAACGCCTCAGCTGTCATGGAGGCACGCATTGCTTCAATACACTCAATGGTGCCGCTTGTATAATGTTTCGGGTGATTGACCTCATCAGACACTCCAAATCCCCCTTTCGTCATAGATGCTGCCGCCGGTATTGCCGGAACCGCACCGTATCGCTCTGTCCAGCGCCATAATGGTAGCCACCGCACCATCGATCCTTTCAGTACTTTTTTCTTTGTCAGGCTTGATATTGCCGGCCGGGTCAGTGCGGATGAAGATATTATCCATCATCCAGCGCAGGACGGGATGGCCGCCATGGGCGATTTTTTCCTCCAGCGTTAACTTCATCAGTTCCTTGGTAGGCGGCGACATATCTTTAAAGCCTTGCCCGAAAGGAACAACCGTGAAGCCAAGACCCTCAAGGTTCTGTGTCATCTGCACCGCGCCCCAGCGGTCAAAGGCGATCTCCCGGATGTTGTAGCGCTTGCCAAGCTCATCAATGAAGCGCTCGATGAAGCCGTAATGTACGACGTTGCCCTCGGTAGTCAGCAAATATCCCTGTTTCTCCCAGAGGTCGTAATGTACATGGTCGCGCCGGACACGCAGGCCGATATTGTTCTCCGGCATCCAGAAGAACGGGAGGACACTGTATTTGTCATCCTCATCCTCCGGCGGGAAGACCAGCACAAAGGCGGTAATGTCGGTAGTGGAGGAGAGGTCAAGCCCGCCGTAGCAGACCCGCCCCTCAAGGCTTGCTGAATCTATCGGGAAAGCGCATGCGTCCCATTTCGCCATCGGCATCCAGCGGACGGCTTGCTTCACCCACTGGTTAAGCCTAAGCTGCCGGAAGCTGTTTTCCTCGGCGGGGTTTTGCTTCGCGCTTTCGCAGGCGGCCTTCACCTTGTCGATGCCAACGGTGATGCCAAGGGAGGGATTTACTTTCTTCCACACCTTGGGGTCGGTCCAATCGTCCTCTTCCTTCGCCCCGTAAATGACAGGATAGAAGGTGGGGTCGTGCTTTCTGCCCTCGAGGATATCCTTTGCCTTTTGGTGCGTCTCGTAACAGATGCTCTGGGTGTCTGTTCCGGCAGTAGTAATTAGGAAGTACAGCGGCTGCCGCCGCGCGTCGCCGGAGCCTTTGGTCATCACGTCAAAGAGTTTACGGTTAGGCTGAGTATGCAACTCGTCGAACACAACACCGTGGATGTTGAAACCATGCTTGGAGTAAGCTTCCGCGCTCAACACCTGGTAGAAGCTGTTGGTCGGCAGATATATCAGCCGCTTGGTGGAGGCGAGTAACTTCACTCGCCGGGACAGCGCCTGGCACATCCGCACCATGTCGGCCGCCACCTCAAATACGATGCTGGCCTGCTGGCGGTCAGCCGCGCAGCCATACACCTCAGCGCGCTCCTCGCCGTCGCCGCAGGTAAGCAGCAAGGCGATAGCGGCGGCAAGCTCAGATTTGCCTTGTTTTTTGGGAATTTCCACATACGCTGTGTTAAACTGCCTGCAACCGTCTGGTTTCAGGATACCGAAAACATCGCGGACAATTTGCTCCTGCCAGTCGATCAGCTCAAAGGGCTTGCCTGCCCAGGCGCCTTTGGTGTGGGAGAGGGCTTGAATAAAAGACACGGCGTAGTCGGCGGCAGCCTTGTCGTAGTAAGAGCCTTCCATTATGAAGGAGGTCGGCCTGTATTTTTTTAGTTTGCGCAAAGGTTTCGCCTCCTTTTTTGAGCAAAGGAAAAGAGCCTCCGAGGAAGCCCTTTTTCCCGTTTATTACCACTGCTTGCGATTTACCCACCTATACCCCGGATCCTTATCCCCTCATTTTAATTTCCAAAAAGCCGGCTATTACCGGACACATATCCCAATACGGCACATACTTAAATATTCTTTCATTTCAAGCATTATCTCGTCGTTAAGCTCGCTCAATGGCCTGGGATTCATCTTGTATTTTTCTATATTCTTAGCTTTGAACCCTTCAATGACGAAAAGTACCAATTCAATAGCTTTTGCTTTGTCAATGTCAGGCCTTAAACCCGAAAGATCAAGGTTATGCATAATTGTTTGCATGGAACGTTCTAAGTTATCTTTCTTCATTTGGATAAGTTTTTGTTCGATATCGGGAGGAGAGTCCAGAAGCAGCTTTGCCAGAAAACCATATTCCAATGGATATTTTTCATATAATGACCACTTGCGCATAGTGAGATTAATCATGCGCTCAAAGATGTTTTCCCTATCAAGAACTAACCCATCGTAAAAACTGTCCCTTAGTATTATCGTGCAATAATCAACGAGATATATAAACAGCTCCTTTTTGCTTCCGAAGTAATAAAACAGCAAGCCTTTCGATATCCCTGCGTTCTTGCACATGGCATTTGTAGAGGCGCTGCTGTAGCCTGCCCGGGCAAATTCCTCAAGGCATACGTTTCGCAAAACTTCCTGTTTTTTATGTTCAAGATTTAGGAATGAGGGATGTGGAATCAATTTGATTGTCCCTTCCATAAAAAGCTATCAAGCTAAGAAAAATATACCTCAACCGCGTTAGGGATAAAAGCACCGCATCACGACCTTCATTACCATAAAAATGGAATCAGGCGATATTTGGTTTTTTGGCAGTATTCCCAGTATCCCGGCAAGTCCCTGCTCAACACTTTTTCCTCATTCAATATCCTGAAGATTAACGCCAATGGTATAGTTGCCACAGGAATTAATCCCCAGTATGAGCCAAGTGCAACAGGCGTCGGGATAAACATTATTAACATACCGAAATACATCGGATGACGGATAATACCGTAAAGACCGGTCGATATCACTTTTTGGTTTTCTTCTACCTCGATAATGCGAGAAGCATATGAATTTTCCCTGAAAACAAGAAAGATTAGCAGATATCCCAACAAAATGACAAAAAGCGATATAAAAATGATCTCAACCGGCACATCAGACCAACCAAAACGCCGATCCAAACCAGAAACAACGTAACTGGATAAAAATATAAAAGAGAATGCTATTTGAATAATCGTTTGTTGTTGTTCCTTTTCTTTCATTTTCATGCGCCGCACCAGAAACTGCGGGTCATTTTTGAGAAAATATGAAACAACAAATAACATGGGTATAACCAGAACGGCAATATAAGCATATACTTGCCAATAATTTAATGTACCGGCAGGCAACAATGTAATCAATCCCAGAAAAACTGGAAAAAATGAAAATCTGATCACAATTTTCCTGATTAAATTGTTCATCTCTTCTTTTGCCATCCCACTTGTCGACAAAAGATTTTTTTGAAACTTTTTTGAGCTATCCAATAATATCACCTCCAAAAAAATATTGACCACGTAGTCAATATAACACCGACTTGACCAATTGGTCAATACTCTTTTAGTGATCTTTTGTCAAAAGGTCACTTGATATCCGCTTCACCCGTCAGGATAAAGCGGCTGTATTCGGCTTTGTGTTCCTCCAGGTACAGCACAAGTTCGTAGAAGCCGCGCACAAAGGCCTCGTGCTGGATGCGGTTTACGTCAAACATAATTGGTGACGCCGCTGTCCCGGATGGTGAGGATTTGCTCTTTTATCTTTTCAGTCATGGTCAATTTCCTCCGCTTCCGCCGAATCAATAGTCGCCTGGCGCAGGATCTGCACATCAAAGCCCGCGTCCCTGTACCCTTCGAGGATAACCGAGTAGTAATAGCAACTTGGCTGCCCCAGCGGCCTGCCCTCGTTCATGATATACACCATCGCCCTGACGGTCTTGCCGCCCAGTTTCACCTTGACCGTTTCCTTGCGGTAGAAGTAGGGCCAGCCCTCGTAGCGGTCAAGCGCCGCCTCGTCAGCGGGCGTTATCTCCCAGACCAGCACCGGGACGCTGTAGCCCTGACAAGGCTCCACCGTCGCCACCGCGCCCTCGCGCGCGCCTCGGAACAGGAGCCGCCAACCATCCATCATGCTCGCCTCCAAAACCCTCGCTGTGGGGCATCTGTCCGCCATCTGTTCCCGGTTTAAGTTGGAACCGTAGGCGATGTAAAGCTTGTTGTGCTTATCCATTGTCTATCTCCTCCTTGCTCGCTGGCTTTGGGGGCGGCTCAGGCCGCCCGAAACCGCCAGGCCGCCGAGCCGCTTAAGTGTGCGGTCAGGTGTTCGCGGCAGTTGGCAAACTCCTCGCCGATGAAACCGATGCGGTTTAAGTAGGTCCGCATGGCGAATTTTTCGTTCTCAGCCTGGGGCTTCTTTGCCAAGGCGCATTTTTGCGTCAGCGCCTGGTGGTTCAAAGCCAGGGCGAGGACTATGTGGCTGCGAATCTTACCGGCGTGCAGCTCGCTGTTAAAGCCCCTCAGCTCCACCGTGCGGTTGCCGGTGAAAAAGCTGTGCAGGTTGAGGAAGTGGTACCTGCTGGGGTGGTAGTGGCGCTCTTGGCTTTCGTTGTAGCCCTCGTACCAGATCTCCTCAATCGCCCGCAGGGTCTTTGGCTTTCTGCGGTTCATTTTCTCCACCAGCAGACTGTCCATCTTCTTGCAGTAGCTCATCCGCTCCGGTGCAATCTGCAGCGCTTTGTAGAAAAGGTCATTTTTGCTGGCGATGATGTTTACGAAGTTGCGGAGGCTGCGCGGTGTGTGGCTTGCGCCGTCAAGGTGGATGTGAATGCCGCAGGAGTTGTTGGCGAAGGCCTTAGCTTTGCGCAGCTTACGCACTAACTCCTGCAGGGTGCTGATGTCCTCGCGGTAGGTGAGGATGGGGCTGACCAGCTCCACGCTGTAGTCACGGCCGGCCGGAACCTTTTGGCGGCCTTGCTTTGTTTGGCAGGTGATGCTGGCGTCGCTCATGAACTTCCAGACCCTGCCGTCCGGCGCTGTGACCTTTTTGGTGTCGTAGTAGTCGCCCGTGCTTGCTACCGTGCCGCCGAGGTGCTCCGCCGCGATACGAGCCGCCTCGCTTCTGGTGATGCCCGTGAACTCGATCTCAATCCCGAATTTTCTAGTCAGCATGATGTTTGTCCTCCTTGAGTGGTGTAGTGTACCTTTCGGTATGTACATATATCACTCAGGAGGGAAGTAATAGCAAGTCAATTATTGCAAATTTATCACAGAAATATCAAAGCTTTTTCACCGCGTCCTCACCGTGGACCACCCCAAGGTGCGAGCCACTGTCCCAGATTATGAAAACCGTGCCTGTGTCGTCCACAAAGTCAACCGTTCCGAGGTCGCCTGGCTTCAGCTTAGAGTATGGGTCGTTCATCCTGGCAAGTTCCACGCGGGTGCCTTGCGGATACTCTCTGCGCAGGCGCTCCACCGTCTCCTTAGAGGGGAACTTAGGCATCGGCGTCCACCTCCGCCTTAGACCGGGCGCCGCTCTTAAAAGCCGAGCTTCCGGAGAGATTTTTCAATAAAATTTTCCGTGCATCCTTATACTCGTCGCCCACAAAGCCGAGGCGGAGGAGGAACACACGAAAGGCGTACTTTTCGTTCTCCACCGGCTTTTCCCTGCCGGTGACGCGCTTCTGGACTTTTGCCGCCGCATACAGCGCGCCGATAAAGCGGGAGTAGGCGGCGACTGTTGCGCTGTCTATGCCAAACTTAAACCATGGGAACCTGAGTGTCGTTTCCGTGCGCTCGATAGGGAGAGAGTCCACCCCGATGGCCTTTTTAATGAGGGCGGCTTTGCTCTCAATTAGCCGGGTGAGGTTCTCAATCGCCGCATCGGTAAAGCCCGCAAGCGGCATTTCGATAGTCAAAGTGTCGCAGTGGTCGTCGGGGTCGACTTCCTCTTCCTCGGCAATTTGCATTTCGTCAAAGGCAGAAATATCATCCCCGCCGTACTGCCCATGATTTGAGTAATCGGGGACGTTTGCGTCTTCAAGTTTCATGCGGCGCACTTCGCTTTCTGCCCAAAGCTCGTTTAGCTCTTCAATAGAGGGGTTCGCATTCATCCCGCCAAGCCCGCTCTCGTAGGTATCGGGGTTGTCATATTCGCGTTCCACAGGTTCAAAGCCGTGGAGAGCATTTAGGCCTGCCTCAAGGTCAAGGTTGTCAGGACCTGTAACCACGCCGTACTTGTCGATGTGGTAGCCGCCCACCTCGTAGGCAAATGTCGAAGCTCCGAGATATTTTTTCGGGGCGGTTAGTTCCTGACTGATAGCCTCAACCAGTGATTTGCGCTCTGCGCCTGTTAGATTGTAGGTGATTTTCATTAGCTTGGCCTCCGTTTTCATGAATTCCGAAGGCTTTTGTTTGCCTTCCGGTGATTACATATATAATACGAAACCATACCCACCAGCCCTCGTACACATTAAGGCGTACTAATGAAACGAAGTCAAGACAAATAGACCGGTATCAACGACGAAATACCCGCCATATATCAGGATGTTGAATTATTGATTGTGAATACTTTATGCGGGAACGAACTTCAATCCAAGTTTTTGTGCTTCAGCAATAAGTCTATTTTTTCGGATTTCTTCCTGCTTATTTTTTGCACTTCCGTAACGATCTTCGTCATACAATTCGCCTGTGGTGAGCATATGGTAAATGATTGTTAGAAGCTTACGCCCAAGTGCAATAACTGCTTTCTTCATCCCTCTTCGACGGCTAAGCTTCCAATACCAGTCACGCAGATATGTCTTTTTACTTCGTGTTGCTGCCCACGCACATTGACAGAGGACACTTTTAAGATGTATGTTACCTTTTGACAACCGAGTGGATTTTTTCTTTCCAGCGCTCTCGTTATTACCCGGACACATACCAGCCCAAGAACAAAGATGCCCCGCAGTCGGGAACATTCTCAAGTTTGTCCCAAGCTCGGAAATAATCGTAACTGCTGTTAAACGCTGTACGCCAGGGACTGTCTCCACCAAGCGAATAGCTGCATCAAATTGTCCGGCACACTCCATAACTTTCGCTTCAATTTCTGCAATCTCCTGAAGGCAGTTCGCAAGATTACGTGTCAGTAGAGATAAAAAACTCCGTTCATGCTCAGTTAAGCGACCGTTCACAGCTAGCTTAATATCTTCAAGCTTATTTCTTGCTGTACCACGCAAATGAGATAGAACATCATCTGGCGAAATATATCCCACCTCGCAAAGCTTATGAATCAACGACATGCCAGACTGTCCAAAAATATCGCTCAAAAAAGTGGACAGCTTGAAACCGCACTGCTGTAAATATTTCTCCACCCGATTTTTGTGACCGGTCATCTCCTGTACAATAGTCTTGCGATAACGTGTCCAGTCACGAAGTTCACGAACCTGCCTTGGCGGTATATAACTTGCATTCAATAATCCCGCACGAAGCAAACTAGCAATCCACTTGGCGTCGTTGACATCCGTCTTTTTGCCGGGGACATTCTTCATGTGACGTGGATTGCTTACCGTCATATGAATGCCGCCTTCTTCCTCAAATACTGCTTCCAAAACATTGTAAATTGGAAACCAGTAAACACCTGTGCTTTCCATTGCTACTTCGCGGCATTTATTCTCAATTAACCATGATTTTAACATTTCCAAACCGCTTAGCAATGTGGGGAATTCTCTAATCTCCGACGTTGGCTCCTGATCCAGCGTTCCCTTAAGCAGGCAAGCCACTACAGCCTCCTTGTGTACATCTAATCCGCAACATACTTCCAATAAATCTCGCATATTATCAATCCCCTTAAATATAATATGCAGAATGGCTTGCTAAGAGAAATTTGAAATATAATACTCGTGCTATTCCTTAGCGAATTACGCAAAGGGCAACATGTAACTGTGCTCCAAAGCAAGCCCTGTCAAGATCACTTACAAGTTCAGAATCTTAGATAAATGTCGACATTATCCTGCCATTCAATTTTACTATGTCGTGAGTTGCAAGAACAGGTTTCATTCGTTATTGTGTAATTTATTTCATGGCAGATCACTTAAGAAGGCTATAATAGCAAGAGATTATGTGATAATAAATATCAAGGAAAAGCAGCCACTTACCCTTGTGTGTATGACACAATCCCGCCGAGGACAAATACCACGCACGGTAAAGCCACGCCGTTACCCCACATTTTATAAGCCGCCGCATCGCTACATGGGTCTTTTAACCATTTGACTATCTGGTTACGGCTCTTTGATTTCGTAGATGTACCCATAGTAAGACGGTGGGTTTCCCAGACCTCCGACCAAAAAGCGATATCCCCATCGGCTGGCTCAATTGTTCCAAGCCCCGCACACCAATCTGGCGGGAAGCCTTGAAGCAAGGCGCACTCGGTCGGGGTGAGTCTGCGGATAATGTAATGCGATCGGTTCACCATTTGCGTGTCCTTATAGTCCCGCGCCATCAGCGTGGATGCTTTTTCTTCATACACAGAGGGGAAACAGCACGTGGTCATGGAATAGACCGTGGCATGGCGGTCAACAGTATTAAGAGTAAAACACACATCCTCATTTATGCCATCACCCTGCGGGCCGTTCTTTTCTTCGCGCCCAATCATACTTCCTTGCAAGATATATGTCTGTTGCTGGTTCTGCGTAAACACCACAGGCTCCACAACAGCAATGCCACCCTGATTGCAGGCTGGGTTGCCGCCGTTTTTATCCAGCGTTCGGGAAGTTTCCGCTTCATAAATACCGCTGTGCGGGTTTGCCGATTTCATGGAATTGCTGTCTTTGGAACAGATGCCGTAAACCTTCGGCACGAACACGGTCTGCTCGTTGCTTGTGGACAGCGTCGCCGATTTATTGTCTTGGATGAGCGCACCATTGCCACCTCCTTTGCAGCCGCAACAGATTTTCAGAGTTTTCGTCTCAAATACACACTGCGTTCCCTTGAAGTCCATGCAGGTGAGGGTGTCTGCCACGTCCTCACCGACCGTCAAGGCATACTGTCTCTCGTTCATAACGAGCGGGACATTGCCGCCGCCGGTTCCCATACGTTCCGTGAGGGTTTGCACCGTTCCGCTCTCGTCAATTTTTATTCTTGAATCGGTGGGATGGTTTTCTATCACTACTGCCAGTTGATTGTCGCCCATGTCGGCACGGAGCGCGCCGGTGGGTTCGCCTTGCCACACATGGCCGCCAAGCCTCGATGCTGCTCCCGGCTCGAACACGATAGGCTGATGCCCGTGTTCCTCGGCGCGGAGTGTAGCGGTTATTTCTTCCGTGACTGACATATAGGCGCCGCCTTGGTCGTTTAAGACGCTGACTGGGCTTCCAGAGCCAGCCGCAAGACCTCCGGCAGTTGTTTGCCACGGGAACCCGCCCTGCGGAGGATTCCCTGACAGGCGCGACTCGTCAAATAGTATTTTTCCGGCACGTTCGCCTGTAAAATCGATGACAATGTAACAACGGCGGCGGCGCTGGGCGACTCCCCAAAATTGAGCATCAAGCGTTCGCCAACCGACTGAGAAACCGTCTTCCACAATCTCGCCGCTAGTTGACCATTTGCTCTTTTCAGGCAAAGGTACTGACAGGGTTTTGTCTTTAATTTTAATGAGTTCATTGAGTACCTCCTGAAAATCCAAGCCATTATTGCTTGAGTACATACCCGGCACGTTCTCCAGCACGGCGAACTTCGGGTATTCGTTGTCGGTAGCGGCGAGCATCTCTTTAATGATCCGAGGTATCTGGTAAAACAGCCCTGACCTTGCACCTTGAAGCCCGGCGCGTTTGCCAGCCACGGATAAATCCTGACAGCAAAATCCCGCCGTGATGATGTCCACAGGCGGAATGAGTGCGCCGTCTATTTTATTGATATCGCCGTAATGCCGCATAGTTGGCAGGCGCTTGGTTGTAACCCTTATTGGGAAAGGTTCTATCTCTGAGGCCCAGACCGGTATGATCCCATTTAAAACGGCCCCAAGCGGGAAGCCGCCCGAGCCGTCAAAAAGCGAGCCGAGGGTAAGCTGTCTATTCATCTTGAATCCTCAATTCCAAAAGAAAAAACGCCCGTTACCGGACGCCAGTTTCGACGGACAACCATGTTCATGCACCGTTCATAAACCCTCATCTTTACATTTTGTGAAGGTTCCGGCACATTCTCGTTTAATCTGGCAAATTCTCCAAACATAAGTTGAGCGGCATAATTGTATGCCATAGCGCCTTCTCGCTCTGTTAGGAAAACGCCAAGATGTATTGCTTTATCGTTATACTTAATTCTCGTCTCCCAAACGTTCTTTCCCTTACGTCGCAAAACGCCTTTGTACTTTGATGTACACACTACGTTAGGTTTGCCTCGATTGAACGCGTTTGTCTGAGTGGTCGCTATACGAAGGTTGGCGCGACGATTGTCTAAACCGTTTCCGTTTATGTGGTCTGTTTTCACATCATCATTAACCTCAAGAATTTGGCGATGCATTGAGAGCGTGTGTCGTGGTTTTCCACGTTGCCGGGGCAAGCTGCGAATTGCGTATCCCCTGGACTGATAATTGTTGGGCTTAAATGCCCAGTTAAATCCGCTCAATATCTCAAAATCCTCATCGTCCACTATCACGCATTTTCCCCGCGTCAATTGGAGGGTTTTAATATTAAGCGCACCTCCTCGAATGTCACTCTCTTTCCTTTGCGCTCGAATGTAATTGCCTGATCAGGAAAACTTTCGTGAAATCGTTTAATACTGGCACTTGCGTATTTCGTGTCAATTTCCATTGCGTAGCAGATACGATTGGATTGCTCGCAAGCCATCCCGGTTGAAAAACTCCCTGAAAACAGATCGAGCACGATGTTGTTTGCAGTGCTGCTGTTTTTGATTGGATACGCGAGCAGTGGAACAGGCTTCATTGTACAATGAATATTATTCTTTGAAGACTTGTCAAAATTCCAAATTGTGGTCTGTTTCCGATCGGAGTACCACTTGTGCTTGCCCTTTACTTTCCATCCAAAAAGGCAGGGTTCATGGCGCCATTGGTACGGTGAACGGCCAAGCACCAAGCTCGGCTTGACCCAAACGCACGTACCGGACAACTTGAATCCAGCCTCGCGGAACGCCCGTCGGAAGATTTCTCCCCCGGTATCTGCGTGAAATACATATGCACTGCCCTCGTCATCAAGCGCCGCCTCGGCAGTTGTGAACGCAGCAAGCAGAAATTGGTATAATGCTTCACCCCGCAGATCGTCATTTGCGATCTTTCCAGCTTTTCCCTCGTATGATACTCCATATGGTGGGTCGGTTAGCAGGAGGTTCGCCCTCCTACCTTCCATCAACCGAGAAACGTCTTCTGCCTTCGTCGCGTCTCCTACGAACATTCGATGTCGTCCGAGCGTCCAAAGATCACCTGTTAAAGCAAACGGCGGATTGCTTATCGCCTTGTCCACGTCGAAGTCGTCGTCTTTGACTTCCTCAGCGCCTCCCATCAAGTTGTTCAGTTCCGCGTCATCAAAGCCAAGGAGCGAAATGTCAAAATCAGCACCTTGCAAATCGGCAATCTCTACTGCCAACATCTCCGCGTCCCAGCCGGCATTTAGGGCAAGGCGGTTGTCGGCAATGATATATGCTCGCTTCTGTGCTTCGGTCAGGTGCTCAACCACAATGCAAGTAAGCTCATTTAGTCCCTCGGCACGAGCCGCAACAAGTCGCCCATGCCCTACGAGCAGATTGTATTTCTCATCAACAACCAGCGGCGCGACCACACCGAATTCACGAAAGCTGGCACGTATCTGAGCTATTTGCTCTTTGCTGTGCGTTCTGGCGTTTCGAGCATACGGCACAATTTTATCAATTTTTACTATTTCAGACCGCTTGGCAAGTATCATTTGTCCTTCCTCCCTTTCCTCCCGGAGAGTAGCGCCTCCATTATGTCGTCCTGCGGATTACCCACAAATGCTGTGGTGCAGTTTTGCTTGACGATGTCAAAAATCTCATACCAGATGAGATTTGCCTGTTTCTGAAATGACTGGCTCATCTGCACAAACGGGCTGCTCATCGCGCCGCCTGTGGTCGGGTGCTTGCCCAAAAGCCCGTAGGTGCTGATTGCTTCCTCGCACTGGATGTAGCGCGTGAAGGCTTGCGCATATGCTTCAATCAGCCGGGGGTTAACAAACTTCTCACACCCACGCTCTTTAAGCCAGCTCCATGTTTCAATAAATAGCGCGTCCGCGCCAAGCGGCTTGCCGTCCTTTTGCCTTGAGCTAAGATAATCGCTTGGCGCCGGCATATCCTCGCCAGATAAAGCCGCCGCATCACCTAGTTCGCCAGCTTCAAGCTGGGACTCAGGAGGCAGTTCCGGGGCTTCCAGAATCCGCGCGGCCTTGCCTGCCGTGATTTTTTCCGCAAGGGGCTGCGGTTTATCACCGGCGCGGACACGGCGGCCGCCCCTGTTTGTTCCGTCTTTTGCCACGCGCCTTCACCTCCTTGCTGTGGTGGGGGTTAATCCCCCGTTTGAACCGGTATTTTTTCACGCGTTGGGCCACGCCCGTTGAATTCCTATCTGAATACAGGGATTTAGACCGCCCTAGCCCCAACGCCCACCTTCGCGAGCGGTAATCTCTGAATGGCAAGAACAACATAAAGCACTTAGATTCTCATAGTCGTTAGTACCACCCTGTGCGAGCGGCTTGACGTGGTGGACTTCCTGAGCCGGTGTTACCCGACCATACTGCAAGCAGTTCTCGCACAATGGATACGCCGCGAGGAAGCACTTCCGCACCTTCCGCCATGCACTGCCGTAGAGCTTGTGTGTTGCCGGGTCACGCTGGTAGCGTTCGTAGCGTTTAGCTTCAGCTTTCTCGTGTTCTTCGCAAAACCGTCCGGCTGTCAGCTTTGGGCAGCCGGGATTAGAACACGGCCGTTTTGGTTTAATAGGCATTGTGTTTGACCTCCTAGTAAACAAAAAACCCTCGCGGGAAACTCCCATGAAGGTTATTTTCGTTATCTTCGATACCTCTCTACTCACCATAATACACTATCAAAACCGCATTTAATCACAGTGATTTAATCGCCTTTTTTTATACAATCCCGTAAGCTTCTTCTGAGGATGCTCCCATGAAGGCTATTGTTGGCATCTTCGATACCTCTCTGCTCACCATAATACACTATCAAGACCGCATTTAATCACTGTGATTTAATCGCTTTTTTTTCCCGCAATTCAGTGAGCTTCTTCTGAAGGCTGTCGTAGTTTTCAAAGCAGTAATCATAATGCTGCCTTACTTCTTTTGGGATTTCAGGGATATTAAGCAAATCGAAATATAGTTCCCGGCACTCGCTCCCATTTTCCCAAAATCGCATGGCACTCACTTCATCTGCCGTGAAGGTAATATCTTCTTCTCTTCCCTCGTCCAAGGCGCGATAAACATACGCCTCAAGTTTTCCGCCAGCAGAGAGTGCTGATAACCGCATTATCTTTTTAAACATGCTCTGCAAGTCCACCACTGATAGATGCAGCACTGCGGCAGCAAGTGCCCTATATTGCTTTTCCATCATCCAAACAACCCCCTTTTTGCGGCAACCCGTGCCGTGTACTCAATAATCCGATTCCACCAAGCGGTATAGGTGTTTGGATGAGACATATAAAACTCCGCCACTTTCTTCCCCGTCCGCTCGGCCATAACCAAAGGGTATTTGCATTGGACATATGGCACCCACGCCGGCCTGCCCCGGATATCACATTGCAGATTTCCGGCTTCCCGCCGCAGTTCTAGAAATATGCGTTGTTTATCAGGCAGCCGCTTCTCTACTTCTTCGATTAGCGCTATCCATCGTTATGACCATTCCTTTCCGCTGCGCTTCAAGGCACAAAAGGATATGAAACCAATTGTCCTACCCGCAGCCTGTAGAATTTTGTTAAAATAGCTTGAGGAAGTAGGCACACTACAGAGCAC
>Ga0209316_100073_pt1 | contig 38498 bp, 31 predicted proteins | sample 3C3metaG_FD_184150 | JGI IMG/M metagenome (GOLD analysis project Ga0209316, IMG submission 184150) | Freshwater bacterial and archeal communities from Indian Creek, Illinois, USA - 3C3 metaG (SPAdes) (version 3) | ecosystem: Environmental > Aquatic > Freshwater > Unclassified | place: USA: Indian... | reverse complement strand
CTGAGCAAACAGCACGAGCTATTGCCGCTCGCGTAGGATGTTCAGTTGATGCAATGACCTGCCGGATAACTTCCATATCTGATTCTGTGAACAATCTGCCACAATAACGATAAGCCGACGTTTCAATTACTTTACTCATGATTTGAGTCTATACTAATGATGAGCTTGTGTCCAGCACTAATTGCAGTGGTCTACCTAATGATAGTCACGACTTATGGGTAATGATAAGCCCTGCGGGAGAGGGCTAGGGTGAGGGCAAAGGTTTAGATTCGGACTAGGGTAATGGTGAATGGTGTCTGTGAATCGGCTATTTCGCCGATTCAAACGAGTCTGACATCTGACCTCTAGCAATGGGAGAGGGCTAGTGTGAGGGCAAATCCCCTTATCTTTACGGCAAGATTGTAATGCTGCCGGCTTGTCCGCCGGTTACACGACCAATGATGGCGGCTAAGGTATGGCGTTTTTGCAGAGCCGCCACCAGTTCTCCCGCATTTTTCGGAGCAACGGCGATTAAAAGCCCGCCCGATGTCTGCGGATCGCAGAGTACAGCCACTTCCCGCGCTCCGATTATTTTTGCATCGGCAATTGTCAAGCCTGCCTCCACATACTTTTGGTTGGCATAGGCGCCTCCCGGAACTAGCCCCATCCCGGCAGCGCGGAGTGCGCCCTGCAAAAGCGGCATTTGACCGAAATATACCTCCAGCGCCACGCCGCTCGCCAACGCCATTTCTCTAGCGTGCCCCAAAAAACCAAAACCGGTCACATCAGTGGCTGCATGAACGGTGACTTCCTGCATCGCTGCAGCCGCTGCTTTGTTTAACTCTTGCATGGTTTTAATGGCGGCTTCCAGCTCTCTGGCGCCGGCCAACTCAGCCTTAGCCGCAGTCAAGACAAGGCCCGAACCTAGCGGCTTAGTTAAAACTAAAATATCGCCGCAGCGGGCAGCATCGTTTTTGATTAATTTATCCGGATGAACAATGCCGGTGACAGCCAAACCATATTTAGGTTCATGGTCTTCGATGCTATGGCCACCGATAATCAAGGCGCCAGCTTCCAATACTTTGTCGGCTCCCCCTTTCAGGATGGCTGCCAAAACCTCGGGGCCAAGCAGACAAGAGGGAAAACAGACGATATTCATGGCGGTGAGGGGCTCGGCGCCCATGGCGTACAGGTCGGACAAAGCATTGGCGGCAGCAATCTGCCCGAAGGTATACGGGTCATCTACGACAGGAGTAAAAAAATCTACTGTCTGCACCAAGGCAAGGTCCGGCCGCAGGCGGTAGACGCCTGCATCAGCAAAAGAATCATGACCCACAAGCAGATTCTCATCTTTCATGGGCGGCAGATGGCACAGCACCTGTGCCAATACCCCGGGGGGCATCTTGGACGCTCAGCCGCCGCTACCGGTTAGTTGTGTCAGACGCTTTTTCTCACTCACCATGCTCTGCCTCCTCCCTAGCCAGTTCCAGCCGCCAAGGGACTCGCTCGTCCCCTTGGCGCCTTGTCCATTTCAGGCGGTCAAATGTTTCTAACAGCGGCAGCACAAACTTACGGCTGCTACCCAGCTTCTCACGGAACTCACCTGCTGCCAGCGTCTCTTTAGTCTGAAAATGGCAGAGCAACGCTTCTTTGGCCTGCCGGAAAAATTGCTGATGGAGCGCCAACTGACTGTCTAAGCGCACCAATTCTCCTTGCGAAATTAAATATGCCAGGTAGCTGCCCAGCTGCTCCATGGGAACGCCGCTTTTTTCCGCCGCCTCTTGCAGCGTAGGCGGCATAAAGCCGCCCTGCCGGTAGAGTTCTGCTAAGCCCTTGATCCATACTGCCTCATGCTCAGTCGGTTCCGGCGTATGAGTAGCCAGCGCTACTAAATCATGGCCGGTTTTAAGCCGACCTTCTTCCGTTAGATTGGTAAGCAGCCAGTCGTAGATTTTTTGCGGCACATTTTTTGGCAGTGCGCCTTTTAGTTCCGCCCTCGACTTCCCGGGCAGGAGGTGATTATCGCGATGCCAGCTTTCCAGCGCTTCGACAATAAGTTCTTCCCAAGCATAAACTGCGCCTAGATCGAGCCAGAGGCCGTGGGCGGCAATAATTTTACCTTCTTCCACCAGCCGGGCCAAGTTCTCAGCCAGCAGGTCCGGCGCCATACCGGCTTTTTTTACTAATTCACTTTGTGCCACCATGCTTTCCCGGCGGATTTGCTGCAAAAGCGACTCCGCCGGGTCACCTTTTTCCAGTTCTTTTAGTCTTGCCAAAACATCGGCTTTAAACCTTTTATGTTTAGCAGAACCGACCGCCAGCACTACCCCGCCGCCTATCGTTGTCATCGGAGAAAAACTACGGATAATCAGACGGTCTCCCCGCTGAGCCACCAGCCGCCGTTCCAGCCGAATCTGCACAGGCGCTTCTTCCCCTTGCTGCAATTCGTCGCGGTCCAACAGGGCGATTCGTCCCACAGCACGCCCTGTACCCAAATAGACATGGACTCTTGTCAGGTTTTTGACTGTCTTTGCGGCGCTTGGCAACAGCTTCATGCTCACATCCAACAGATAAGTGGCAGTCAGCGACCCCGGTAACGCCACGACGCTGCCGCGCGGCAGCGCCTCCTTTTCCAAACCGGAAAGATTTACCGCCACCCGCTGACCCGCCAATGCTTCCGGCAGCAGCTTCCCGTGCACCTGCAGCTGACGCACGCGGACACTGCGGCCGACTGGCAAAACCTCTACCGCCATCCCCGTCCGAACAGTTCCCGAGAGCAGCGTACCGGTCACAATGGTGCCGAACCCGGCCACAGTAAATACCCGATCGACAGGAAGACGGAGCGGCGCCCGATGATCCCGGGAACGCGCTTCTCCCGTCAACTTATCTATCGTGGCGACAAGTTCTGCCAAACCACGACCGGTCTGAGCCGAGACGCGCAAACAGACTGCTTCTGCCAGAAAGGTACCGGCCAACGCCTCCCGCACTTCTTCTTCCACCAGATCAAGCCAATCCTCATCTTCCACCAAATCAGTTTTAGCCAAGACTACAATGCCGCTGCCAATCTGCAATAAATCCATAATCTCCAGGTGCTCGCGAGTCTGTGGCATTACTCCTTCGCTAACATCCACCACCAAAAGCACCAGATCAATGCCGCCGATGCCGGCCAGCATGTTATGGATAAAGCGTTCATGGCCGGGCACATCTACCACACCGGCTTGCCGGCCGCTCGGCAAGATAAAGGGGGCAAAACCAAGCTCAATGGAGATGCCCCGCTCCTTTTCTTCCCGCAGTCGATCGGTATCCTGCCCGGTTAGCGCTTTAATCAGCGCCGTCTTGCCGTGGTCCACATGGCCCGCCGTGCCGATGATTACGTGAGACACCGAATCACCTCTTCCTCCTCCGCTTCCGCCACTGTACGCAAGTCCAGCAGCAAACGGTCATCTTGGACGCGCCCTACGAGCGCCGGCTGACCGGTACGCAGTTTCTGCACCCAATCGCTAAATGAACCGTGGCGCGGACGCAAAACCACCATGGTAGTGGGAAGTTTAGCTAGGGGCATGGAGCCGCCGCCCACAAAAGAAAAATCTTCGCATGTGTTAACAATTAAAAAGTTCTGCCCCCGCCGGCGCAGTTCTGCCGCCAAATTATCGGCCCGCCTTTTCAGTATTTCCGCAGGCATGGACAGCATCGCCAAAGTGGGGATCTCCCGCAAGGGCTGACCGACAAGGTAAATGCGCAGTGTCGCTTCCAGTGCCGCCAGAGTAACTTTGTCCGGCCGCAACGCCCGCATCAGCTGGTTTTGCTTGAGTCGCTCCACAAATACCCGCTTGCCGAGAATAATGCCGGCCTGCGGGCCGCCGAGAAGTTTGTCACCGCTTAGCGTCAAAAGATCAACCCCGGCGGCAATCCGCTCCCTCACGAGCGGCTCAGGCTCAAGACCAAATTCACTCAAGTCCAGCAAAAGCCCGCTGCCCAAGTCTTCCATCACCGGCACGCTAAATTCCAAGCCCAACTGCACTAATGCTTCTACGTCCACCGAAGAGGTAAAGCCGACCACTTTAAAATTACTGGTATGCACTTTTAAGAGCAGGCCGGTTTCTGCGTCAATCGCCGCCCGATAATCTGAGAGATGCGTTTTATTGGTGGTACCCACCTCTTTCAGACTTGCACCGCCTGCCGACATTACTTCAGGAATCCGAAAACTGCCGCCGATTTCCACCAGTTCGCCACGGGAAACAATCACCTTTTTGCCCGCCGCCAGTGTGTTTAAACAAAGCAGTACAGCAGCCGCATTATTATTGACGACGCAAGCCGCCTCCGCCCCGCTGAGGCTCATCAACAGCTTTTCCACATGGTCGTGACGTGAGCCGCGCAGACCCTCCTGCAACTCCAGTTCTAAGTTGCAGTAGCCTGCGGCCGCTTGCATGGCCGCCTCTGCCGCCGCGGCAAGCGGCGCCCGCCCCAGGTTGGTATGCAGCACAGTACCGGTGGCATTGATGACCCGCCGCAGCGATGGCAGTTCAAGCTGCTCCAGCCAACTTCCCAAGCGCAGCGCCACTTCCTCAGGTGTCATGCTCAACCCCGATAGCTCTTCGCTGCTCCCTGCAGCTAAAATCTGCCGCCGCAGCACATCGACAATCTCCTGCACAGCTTGCACCAGCAACGCATGAGGATAACTGCTCTCCGGATAGGATCGCTTATACAAATTGACGGCCACGTCCACCGCCGGCAGTGAGCGCAAACTTGCCTGCCGCCAGTTTTCAACCATATTAATCACCTACAGACATCTTTTTAAACTATGCCATAAACCATCCTACTGTTTCAACCGCAAGAGTTTCTGTTCCCATTCCCAGGCCGTCCGCACAATAACCTCCAAATTATCATACTCAAGCGGAAAATTGAGCAGCGCCCTGCTTTTAGCCACATCAGCCACCAGTGCCGGCGGATCGCCGGGCCGCCTGCCCGTCCGCACAACCATAAAGTCCTGCCCGGTAACTTGCTTGACAGTTTCCACCACTTCCAGCACAGAATAGCCGCGGCCATACCCGACGTTAAACACATCGCTCCCCCCGCCGCCAAGCAGATACTCCAGCGCCGCCAAATGAGCCTCCGCCAAATCGCTGACATGAATATAATCGCGCAGACAAGTACCATCCGGCGTAGGGTAATCGGTACCATATACCTCCAGCCTGGGAATCTTTCCGGCGGCCGCCCTGGTAGCCAGCGTCACCAAGTGCGTAGCCGCCGGTTTCCGTTCGCCCAGTTCACCCTGGGGATCGGCACCAGCCACGTTAAAGTATCTCAGGGCGACATACTTGAAAGCGGTAACACGCGCCAAATCAGCCATGACTTGCTCCATCATGGCTTTAGTATGGCCGTAAGGGTTGATGGGCGCAATCCTGCTATCCTCTGCCGCAAAACGATCTTTGATTATCCCGTAAACCGAAGCGCTGCTGGAAAAAATCAAATTATTCACGCCAAATTCCTGCAAAACCTCGAGCAAATTGACAGTGCCCAGCACATTGTTACGATAATAGGCAAGCGGCCTTGCCACCGAATCAGGCACCACGCTCAAAGCGGCAAAATGCACCACTGCTGTCGGCTGCTCTTTGGCGACAACAGCCCGCAATGAGTCCTTGTCCAACAAGTCTGCCTGATAAAACTCGCCAAATTTTACGGCGTCCCGGAAACCGGTAGATAAATTATCAAGCGTTACCACTTGATAACCCCGGTTGCCCAGCAGCTTGACCACGTGACTGCCGATATAACCTGCCCCGCCGGTTACCAATACCTTTATTGTCGTATCTGGCATAACCATTCTCCTTTTCATGCCTATCTTTGCCTTTACGCTGCCCTCACCATAGTCCTATACCCAACAAATCCCCTCGCCACCCTTTGGGGGGAGAGGGTAAGGGTGAGGGGGGCTATTTTGCTTTTTGCCAAAGCCTTTCCCTTTGCCCTCACCCATTGCTAGAGGTCGGAGGTCAGATGTCGGACTCGTTTGAATCGGCGAAATAGCCGATTCACAGACACCATTCACCCTTACCCTAGTCCGAATCTAAACCTTTGCCCTCACCCTAACCCTCTCCCGTGGGGAGAGGGGATTTGCAGGGAAGGGAGGTGTAGGTTGTTGCGATGGCAGAAGGGAACACTTATGCCACCATCCGTACCACGTAGGGGCGGGTTTCAAACCCGCCCAAGCAGATGGTAGATGCTATTTTCAGAGGAGCCTGCTCTTCAGGGCTCTGGCATAAACCTGTTCCATTTCGGCGAGCACCTGCTCAAGCGCATAAGGCTTGACCATTTCACGTCCCTTTTTACCCATCCGGGCTGCCAATTCCCGGTCCGTCGCCAACTTACGCACAACCTCAGCCGTTTTTTCCACATCATGGACGGGAACCAAAAAACCGTTTTCCCCGTCCGCAATCAAATCTCTGTTTCCTCTGATGTCTGTGGCCACCACCGGCCTCCCCGCCGCCATCGCCTCCATCACTGCCCGGGGCAGCCCTTCACGCAAAGAAGTGAGCAAGAGCAGATCACAGGTACAAAGCAAATCGGGGATATCCCGGCGAAAACCCAAAAATCTCACCCGCTCAGCAACTCCCAGACTTTTCACCAAAACGCGTAATTCCAGCTCATATGCTCCTTCTCCAGCCAGCAGAAGAAAAACATTTTCCCGCTCAGCCGCAAGTTCTCGTAACATATGCAAAGACTGCAAATGATTTTTTCCTGCCATAAATTCACCCACAAAAAGCATCAGCAAATCATCAGCTTTAAAACCCAGGCTATCCCTGACCTGCGAGCGAACGCCGTTCTCAGCGCAGCAATAAAGCTGCAGATCCAACCCGACCCCTCCCAGCAAGGAAACGGTACCCTTGACCCGCAGGGGAAGTTTTTTGGCCAACTGATAATCTTCTCTGTTAATCGCGACTAACTCATCCGTCCAACGCGCGGCAAGCATTTCAAAGGGATAATATAGCAACCAGTTTCTGACGGGAGAGCCCTGATAAAAATGAAAGCCGTGGACAGTATACACCACAGGCTTTGTCGCAGTGAGTTTGGCAGCAAGGCGCCCCAGAAAAGCGCCTACCGGCGTATGCACATGCACCAAGGAAAATTTCTCCTGCGCCATTATTTGGCGCAGCTGACGGAAAGCCTTAATATTCGAAAGTGAAAAAGGCGAACGGGCAAAAGCAACATGGTGACAGATAACGCCCGCCCCGGCCAGTTCCTCCCACCTTTTTCCCATGCTGGTGGCCACATGCACCTGCCAGCCCTTTGCCCGGAAATAAGCGAAAAATGGCTGATGAAAATTCAAGAGATGGTTTTCCACATGCGCGACAAATAAGATTTTTGGCTGCATTCCGGCTTATCCGTCCTTCGGCTTAGGCATCCATTGCACGCTCCCAGATGCTCAAAGTTTCATCGTTTTTGAATTCGGTTTACTAAAACGGCGGAAAAGATCATCTGCCTCCACAACATCCCGGCAGCCTGCAGCCGCCTCTTTTGAAAAAACTGTGGGCACCGTCTCCATCAGAATTTTCAGATCCAATAGCGGCGAGTAATTAACAATATAGTTTAGGTCGTAGCGCAATTTATCTTCAACAGTGGTAGAATATTTTGAACGGACCTGAGCCAAACCTGTGATTCCCGGCCTCACCAAGTAACGGTACCTGTATTCCGGTATTTTCTCCAGAAACTGCCGGACAAACTCCGGCCGTTCAGGCCTTGGCCCAACTAGGCTCATTTCACCCCGCAGCACATTATATAGCTGTGGCAACTCATCTAAGCGAGTACGGCGCAAGATGCGCCCGATTGGTGTAATGCGCGGGTCATTTTCACAAGCCAGAATCGGTCCGTCTGACTTTTCGGCGTCAATTACCATAGTGCGAAATTTGAAAACGGTGAAAATCTTCCCCTCTTTACCGACACGCTCCTGGGTATAGAAGACAGGCCATGTAAAAGTAATTTTTGCATACAAGCCTATGCCTAGGAAAACAGGCAAAGATACTAACAACCCCACCAAAGCAAAGATAAAATCAAAGCTGTGCTTAATAAACAAGGACAGCGGCGGCACAAAGATTTCCGGCACTTCAATTATGGGCGTATCACCAATTTTATTGGACAAAGACTTCTTTAACAAAACTTCGTAAAGATCCGGAATTACAAAAACCTCGCGACCCAGCTCAAAACACCTGATTAAGATTTCCCGCCTGCTGGTGGGAGGCACTTCTTCAGTCAACAATACTGCATCTACGCTTGGTAATGTGCTATGAATTTCGTCCATGGCCTCCGGCGGATAAACGCACGCCACATCAACCCAACCTGTAGGCAGAGACAAAACCTTGGGCAGGAGCCTTTTTACATCATGGTCTGCCCCCACAATTAAAAGTCTTTTTCTGCCGTGCCAGCGTCTCTCGAGCCGCAGCGTCAAACTTCGCCATAAGTTCAGAGCCGCCAACTGAAAGAGTGGTGCAACGACAAAAACACTGCGCGGGAAGGCAAACTCCCTTTGCCAGAAAGCCATGGCCATGGTGGTCATAAAAGTCAAAGCTACCCCCACGGCAATCAACCTCGCCACGTGACTATAGGCAGACCTTTTTACCGCATACAACCCGATACCGGCGAAGATGGCGAACGTAAGCAGAGAAATATACGGCAATATTTCCAGGAAAGCTCGCAAATTCTCTTCCGGGATCTGCCAACCGAAGCGAAACAAAAATGCCAAAGCGAAACCAGCATTTATCAAAGCTACGTCAACCAACATTACGAGCCAGACTGGAAAAGACATCTTACCTTTCCCCTGCGACAGATTAGCAAGCTGGTTCACGTCATCACTCCCCTAAAAATTTTTAAAGGCCTGATAAGTTCCTTCACTGGCTGGATTAAGCTCGATTGCACGATTATAGAACTCCTGATGCCTCGCGCTGTCACCTTTTCTCTCATAGATAAGCGCCAGCATCATGGAAGCATGCGCTTTATCATCCACCACATTCAAGGCTTTTTCCAAGTGCGTCAACGCCTGCGCATAATCGCCCAGCATAAAATGAGCCTGTCCTAAGGCAAGGGCAATAATCGTGGGATCCGCAAAAACCTCCTGAACCTTCTCATCAACAACAAAAACACTGTGCAAATAATTTCGCCCTGCCTCGCTATTGTTATTTACTAACAGGTGATATGCTGCCCGCAAATAAGCTATAGCATAATGACGGTAATGCGTGGGGGAACTCGGTTGCAGTTCAATGGCTCGCCGCAGAATGTCGAGCCCCTGCTCAAATAAGCCTGCCCTGATGAGAAAACTTCCAAATGCATGAGCAACAAAAGGATTATAGCGATTATTTTCATAGCCGGCTTTGTATTGTTCCTTGGCTTTAACAAAATAAGCGTTATTCTGCGTCTGAGTTCCCCTGATTTCATAAACTTCAGCCAAAGCAAAATTAATATGCGTGTTAAAAGGGTCATGGCGCTCAGCGCGTTCAAAACTGGCTACCGCCTCCTGGGGCAGGTTCAGCCTCATCTGTCTATTCCCTTCTTCAAAGGCCGTATGGCCAATCAGCAACCGGGCGACAAACACTGCCAGCCCAAAGATAGCAACGACTGCCAGCACCGGTTTATAGATCTCCTTCGCGGGGGAAACGGCTGCTGTGCCGACTACAAATGAACGGGTCACACCCATTAAGCCAAAAAGGAAAATACCAATAGCCCCTAAAGACAAATTAAAATCGTAAAGACTATGGGTCACTACTGCCAAAACTCCGCTAGCGATAGCCGCAACCAGAACTTTCTGCTCAACAGCCGCCAGTTTGTATAAGCGGTAAGTGGTAAAAATCAAGCCAAGCCAAATGGCTAGGAAAAGCAGAAAGCCGATAATCCCTGTCTCTATCCATACTTGTAAAAAATGATTATGAACCTCGGTGGTACTGTAGTCGGCCGATTGATACTTAAAATAGATAGAACTCCAAGCATGACCGCCCAAACCCCGCCAAGGATGATCCTTGATAATTTCCCAGGCATCTCTAAAAAAGACAAAACGTTCCGCCACATTTTCCTCGCGGTCTAGACTAAATAAACGCTCATATAGCACCCTTGGTAATAATCTGCTCAACTCAAACTCTAACAATCGTTTTGTGTCGGCGCCCCGTAGAGTGACGGCGCCAAACTCCGCAGCCGTCCCGGGATGGACGCTTTGCAACCGTACAACAACTCTCTCTGCCTCCTCGGAAGTGGTAAAAGCAAACTCTTTAGTCTCCCATTCGCTACTCTGCTGAAGGGGCTGCTCTAAGCGAGTCTGCAAACCGACGCCCGGTTGGAGTTCCAATACTGTCAGCTGCCAAGCAAACGGAGCCTCCCCTAAGTTGTTTGATAAAACCTCCACACTTAAATTATAATCTACCCCGGGCAGAACAGCAATATTTTGCTCGATAGCAGATTGCTCCACACGCAAAGGAACCGCAAGCGTACGATAAACATATCCTGCCATGGCGCCTAAAAACAAAAACACAAATGTGCAAGCGACAGCCAAGAAAACTTTACGACTTAGACGCTCCCTCAAATCGATTAACAAATACTGACCTGCCAGCACTAACAGATAACCGACAATAAGCAACAGCCAAAGCCTGCCATCCTGACCGGCCATCGCTATCCTGCCGGCAAAAGGTGTCAGTCCCGCACTCACAGCCGCAACTAAACCGATAAAAAGCGCCGCGTCCAAACGCTTGCTCGGCGGCATGATCGCCACATATAACGAGAAAAAAACAGGCATAATCAGCCAGCCACCACGAGAATAAGTCAAAATGGCGGTAATCAACAACAAAAATGCTGCCAAGGCGTAAAATTGCCTCAACTTCCGGGACGCAGTCTGCCAAAGCCCGAGAGAAACCAAAAAAGCACCGGTCAGATAAGCCGCCAAGCTGTTAGGGTATTGAATGGTAGAATAAATCCGCCCCTCTATATAGCCACCGGTCACCTCCCAGGTACCTGCGGCCGCGCCAAGCCCTAGCACCGCCACACCCAAAGCGCTGAGCAGCAGAACATTTAAAAGTAAGAGTCCAGCACCTCTTCTCACCTGACCAAGCTGCGACACAAGCCAATAAACCAAAAAATAATTGCTGACTTTAAGAAACTCCTGAATCGCCCCGCGGGTATTGATGGCTACCGTGAAAGAAAGCACATAAGCAAGCACAAAAGCAAAAATGATATAGTCCAGCGGTTCCCGCAAAAAAGTATACTCCCTGCGCTGATATTTAACAGCCCACCATAACAAAAAAATAGCATACGTCAAAAGGTGGGTGGGGAGTTGTTCGCTGGTAAAAAACATAGCCCGCATGTAAGGCGGATAAAAAAGCAGGACACACAAACCAATAAAAGCAAAGAGAGCCAACGCTTGAAACAAAACAGGCTGTTCCATAATGTCTTGAACCAAGCGGACTTTATGACCATTGTTAAGCTGAACTGCTTGCCTTTGCTGCTGTTTTTCACGACTCTTTTTGCCCATATCTGCTCCCATAAATAGTATTTATGCTTTCTTTCGACAAGCCAACGCCTATTTCCTGCCAGAATACAAATTGCTTTTTTTGCAACGCCATATTGAAGCCAATTTAACCCTTTGGCATTACTCTGAAAATAGCGTCTACCATCCCGACAAATTCCCCTCTCCCCCCGGGAGAGGGCTAGGGTGAGGGCAGCGTGAGGGCTAGCTGAGGCGTATTTTCATCCTGCTGATGGTGCCCCCGTCTTTGTGGGGCATGGGGCTCTACCCCTAACACCAAAAGAGACGTCAACTCACTGGTGAAGATTGTTCCGACTCCGACACTAACAAATTCTCCAGCTGCTTTCCGATTACTTCAAAGTCATATTTGCGCTTTACAGTATCCACGGCATTCGATCCAAGCCGATTTGCTCTTTCCCGATCCTGAAGCAAGTCCACAATCATAGCAGCCATTTCATCAGGGTCATCTACAATCAAAATATCCTTTCCGGAAGCGACCTCCAAGCCTTCGCAGCCGATGGTCGTTGACACTACCGCCCGCCCCATAGCCATAGCCTCCAGTATTTTTATCCTGGTGCCGGCTCCGAAACGAACCGGACAGACTACTACGGCGGCTCCCGCTAAATAAGGACGCACATCGGCAACAAAATCAGTAACTGCAACAGCGCTGTCTTCCCGGAGGGCAAGAATATCCGCAGGGGGGTTTTTACCGACCACCACGAGACGTGCTTCCGGACAATCTCTCACTATTGCGGGAAAGACTTGCCGGTAAAAGAAAAGCACCCCGTCCCGGTTGGGCGGGTAGGCCATGTTGCCGACAAAAACCAGGTCGAAACTCCCCTCTTTTCCCTTTGTCGGCATGAAATGCGCGGTATCGACACCGTTGGGAACGACGGCTAGCTTGGCCCCCGGCACAATCCCGCGCAAATAGCGGGCATCGGCTTCCGAAGCCACCAAGCAGGTGGCTCCGGACTCCAGCAACCGGCGCTCAAAGAGCAGCATCTTAAACTGCTCAAAACGATACAGCAGCCGCAAAGGCCAACGACAAAATCCTGCCATTCTTTTGTAGTAAAGCGATATGGCATCAGTCAGATCCACCACGACCGGCCCGCTGAAACTGGAGAAATAGGCAGCCATTTTAGTCTGATAGATAAAATAAAGGTCATAATCTCCCTTTTTAACTAGATCCGCCAATGTTCTCCGCATTTGGCCTGTCTTCCGCGTAGCCACCGTCACAGGCAAATGCAGGGAAAAAAAAGCTCTCAAAAATTTACCGGACAAAGACGGACATGGCACGACAAAAGCCTTGCCTGTTTCACATGAACCACTCCCGAAATGGACCATGTTTATCTCATGCCCCTGTGAAAGCCACCTGACGAAGTGCCAAAGACGGATTCTATCACCCTGATCCAACTGAGCCGGCGCCTCTTCGGCTAAGAATAATATTTTCACCTTATTTTTTCATCTCCAAAACAGTAATCCAGCAGTAATCCCTGAGAAAAGGCAAGAAACGGAGCATTAAACTGTCGCATAACGCTAGCTTGGCGGTAATTGCTGCAAACAGAGAGGACGGTAGAATAAACCGCAATAACAACAGAGGGAGTATAAAAAAGACAAACTCCCTTGTTTTTGTTTCCCTAAATATACTCCGTGCCAACCTGATGTCATTTCTCTTAAGGGGATGCTCAAAAGGTGTTCTTGCCCCGGGAGTAAGCTTTCGGAAAAGGTTTATAAAAAAATTATGCCCCAGTGGTTCCAGAAAAACAGCCTCACCACCCGGCTTCAACACCCGGTGGATTTCCCTGAGACACTTTTCCAGTTCCAGATGATGCAGAATAGCCGTGCCTGCCACCAAGTCAAAGCTGTTATCATCAAACTCCATTTGCTCACCATTCATCACCATGAGGCATACTCTAGGATCTTTAAAGACAGCTGACGCCCTTTCGATCATCCCCGATGAAATATCAATCCCAAAAATTCTGCACGCATCCCAAGTAAGTAGCCTGCCAATCAGGCCACCCTCACCGCAGCCATAATCTAAAACCTCTTTACCTGGACATTTTTTTCGCACCAAATCATAAAAATAACCTTCAGCCTCTTGCAACACGCCACTGACCAGCGTTGTAGGCAGGCTTCGCGAATTTACGCGCTCGCAGGTACTATCGTGATATTCCGTTTCATAAATAATTCTGTCTTCAACGCGCATTTTCATCACCCAACGATCCGCGATTATAAACATCCCTATAGGCGGCCAGCGTTTCTTCAGCGCACTTCTGCCATGAGAAAAACTTCAATCTTTCCTCACCCTTCTTCCTTAGATCATCTGCTAAGCAGGGATTTGCCAGGATAAGGCCTATTTTTTCCGCCAGCTCTGCCGGGCTGCTGGGGTCGAAAAGAAGTCCCGCCCCCCCGACGACTTCCCCCACGGATGTAGTCTTTGAGGCAATCACCGGCGCGCCGGCCGCCATAGCCTCCAGAGGAGGCAGCCCGAATCCCTCGTAAAGGGATGGGTAGACAAAGCAGGCGCACTGTCGGTATAGTGCCACAAGTTCGTCGTCGCTAACAAAACCGCGGCACACAATTTCTCGAAGAAAGGGATGACTCGCCAAATTATGCCTCGCTATAAACAGCTCCGGTTTTTCCACCCCCGCCACAATCAACCTGACATTGCCGGGAACCGCCTTTTTATACAAATGAAATGCCTCAAACAAGACTCCCAAGTTCTTTCGGTTATCCATGGCTCCCAAAGCCATGATAAACTTTTCACCCGGCTCACTGACGCCATCTCCCGGAGAAGGCCTGCTTGGAAGCCCCAAATAAACCGTCTTCACCCTAGCCGAATTTAATTTGAGTACTTCAATAATGTCCTGCCGCGAAAACTCCGAGATAGTCAAAATTAAGTCAGCCCGCCGGGCAAGGGCAGGCAGCAGTCCCACGCGGTACAGCCGGCTCAGACGGTGACGCAACGATAGCTTGGTATCCCCGAAGACGGCACGCCTGAACTCAATCACGTCAAGAATTGTCATAACGGTCGGAGAAACTTTAAGCAGCGGAGCCATATTTGCAGTGCAGTGCAAAATGTCCAACCTGTCGCTGCGAGCCGTCAGCGGCAGCAGCACCTGTTCCCAGAAAATCAGGTTGCCACCTTTAATCTGATGGACAGTAAAAGGCGGCCGGGAAAATCTTTCAATGACAACCGGATCCGCCAGCCCGTCCACATATAGGATATACCGGTGGCCAGCTATTTTCCCCAACTCTTCAAGCAAATTATAGATGTAGATACCTATGCCCCGCCGCTGCTTTCTAAAGCCGTACCGGGCGTCAATTCCGATTAGCATGATTAAGCACCCCTTACAGGCAATAAGTCCCCACGCAGTTCTATCGAAAGAAGATATCTACGCAGCTAACCTTGAAGCAGCGAATCCCCGCGTCCCACGGCGTAGTAACGAAAACCGGCCCGCTTCATCTCTTGAGGGTCAAACAAGTTGCGCCCGTCAACCACTACCTGCTGGCAGAGTTGACTCCCGAGCCACTCAAGATCCACGGCACGAAACTCCTGCCACTCCGTGCAGATCACCAGGGCATCGGCAGCCGCCACCGCATCATCGCGGGAACCAACCAACCGAAGATCTGCGCGCTCCCCGTAGAGATGTTCAGCTTCTTTCATCGCAGCCGGGTCATAAGCCTGCACGCGGGCGCCTGCTTCCCACAGCGCCTCCAGCAGCGTGCGGCTGGGCGCCTCGCGCATGTCAGACGTGTTCGGTTTGAACGCCAAACCCCAGACAGCGATCGTCTTCCCCCGCAGATCCTCCCCAAGCGCCTGCCGCAACTTCTCGAACAGCACGCGTCTCTGCCGCCTGTTGACTTCATCCACAGCGCGCAAAAGCGCCGGTTCGTATGCTATTTGCTCGGCCGTCCCAAGCAGTGCGCGCAAGTCTTTAGGAAAACACGAACCTCCATACCCACAGCCAGGATAAATAAACTCGTAGCCGATGCGTGGATCCGAGCCGATCCCCCTGCGCACCTGCTCCACGTCTGCGCCCAAGCGCTCGGCAAGATTAGCGATTTCATTGATGAAGCTGATCTTGGTAGCCAGCATCGCGTTGGCCGCGTATTTCGTAAGCTCAGCAGACCTGACATCCATGAAGATAAGCTTGTCTTGCTTACGGATATACGGAGCGTAACACTCGCGCATCAGCTCGCGCACGCGCTCCGAATCCGTCCCCACCACGATCCGCGCTGCCTTGGTGAAGTCCCAAACCGCCGAACCCTCCTTCAAAAACTCCGGATTCGAACAGACATCGAAAGACAAATCAGCCACTCCACGCCCGCGGAGCGCCTCACCGATTTTCTCCCGAACTTTGCCTGCCGTTCCCACAGGCACCGTGGACTTGATGGCCACCACTTTATAGCTATCCATCTGCTCACCGATCCCCCGCGCCACATCCAGCACATAGCTGACATCCGCCGAGCCGTCTTCATCTGACGGGGTGCCAACCGCAATAAACAGGAGCATCCCATGTTTTACGCCTGCCGCAGTATCGACAGTGAAAGTCAACCGCTCTTGCGCAATGCTACGGTTCAACAAAACCTCCAGCCCCGGCTCATAGATCGGCATCACGCCATTCTTCAGACCTTCGATCTTAGACTCGACAACGTCTACACACATAACCTGATGGCCTACGTCAGCCAGGCAGGCTGCGGCGACAAGCCCCACATAACCGGTGCCAAACACCGTGATCCTCATCGTCATCCCTCCACGACTCATTCCTTTTCCGAAGCCAGCGGCGCTTATCTTATAGGCACAAGCTCATACCCTTCCAGACGCACCACGTCATCCTCGCCGACAGACACCCGCACCTCAAGAATCCGGATCTCATCTGACGAGATCAATAGTCTGCAAAGCAACACCCAGCACGCGATTATCTTGGCTTCCCACAAGTTCCTTGGGCGATACGGCGTCGGGGACGCTGATACGGATAACTTGATTAGCTTGGTCGGCCGACAACGGCACCAGCAACTGCCGGGGAGCTTCGCTATGAAACGCGTGTTGGTAAGATTCTGGCACGCCGTTAACAATCGTCTCCAGGATGACGGTCACCTCGCGGTCGGCCCTCGCCCCGTATGCCACCAGAGTAATCTCTGCCAAATAGCCGCCTCCCAAGTTCTCTTCGGGTATCGGCAAGCGCAGCTCTGCCTCCTTGCCAGACCAGACGTGCGTAGGCTCCAAATCGTGCCAACCCTCGCCGAGCGCCCCCAAGAGGGCAAATGATGGCTCCTCAACTCTAATTGGGTAGAGGGAACTCATCCTCTCTAAGATCCGCAAGTGCAAAGTTCCTTTCTGAAGATTGTGATAATACTCCGCAGCGATTCGCACCACTGCGTAGTGCTCCCGCTCTTCGATAGTTACGAATCCAGAGGCCTCAAGATCGGCAATGACCGGAACAAGTTCCTCCCTGAACTCCACCGGCGCCGGCCAAAAGTGTGCCGCCACCAACATGTCGATATACGGAAGAACTACGACATCAGCTTCTCGTCGTGCCAGCAGAAACAATACCCTGTCGGCAAAAACGCTGTCAACCTGCCCCATGAGAAAGCCCCTCATTGCAAGCGGCCAGTGCTCTCTTGCGTCAGAGAGATTCTTATCCCCGCCGATATTGAACGTACGGATTCTCAGGCGCGCTGCGAGATAGTTTACAAGGAAGTCATTGCGGTACGGCAAGAAAGCAACCAGCTCTCCTTCGCGTAGTACTGCGCGCATCTCTGAGACAAGCTCTTGCTCCATTCGTAAAAAAGCGCTGCGATTACCTGTATAGCTCGTATTGCTGAGTTGCTCCTGCCATTTGTCGCCAAGCTGCCAAAGGCTAGGTGCTCTCTGCCACTGCCCATTAAAATGCGGAAGGTTAAAGACTATGAGTACGGCCACAAGCCCCAGCCCATATACTTGTCTCTTTGCCGTCTTTAAATCTGCCAGACCAAGCACAATCAGGCTCCAGAAACCCATCATCCCTAACGCCAGCCACCGATAAGCGGCACGCATAGACTGGAATCCTGGCAGGTGCTCGGACAGGACGGCGCTGCCTGTCGGCGCTACCGCCAGCTCCGCCGGCATCAGCGGCGAGAGAACACCCGCTTCGAGCATCGCCTCCGGTCTGACTGAGTTTACCTTCAGAGACGGGCCTAAAGACATATACAGTCCAAACAATGCGAGGATAAGAAAACCTGTCGCAAGCCGAGCTCTGCTTCTCATCCGCCACCACCCGACAAGTCCCGCAACAATACCCGGAAGAGAGAATGTCGTGCTCCACACGCTCCCATCCCCAAAGAAGTCGCGGCTTGAGCGCGGCACACTCAAACCTGCCGCATCCCAAAGCCAATGCACGCCCTGCGTTGGCACAGCAAGAAACGTTAGATCAAGCCCCCAGCCGCGAAAAAAATCGAGCGTATCAGGTTCAAAAGCAGACTGCCCGAGATAGGTTATGTATAGAAAATAGGACAACGCAAAACCAGCTATAATAACCGGCAGAGTAAAAACAATTAGATTCCGCCTCAGTTCCGGCAAGCGAATAAAACAAAATGCGCACAATAAACCGACTCCAACCGCGAACATCACATAAGAGTATCCATCCATGAACACCGCAATAACGCACACGGCAAGAAATACGGCAGCTCTGCGCAGCATAGCTTGGCCTCGAGTAAATTGCTCTGTAATGACCTGCAGCGCTACCCACAGGTAAAATGGCAGCAAAGAAATTCCCAGCGATAGAGAGGAGTATCCAGCATGGCCCCACGTCACCGGTATGCTCATCCACAAAACTGCGGCGGCCACCGCCCCCGGGCTGCGAAGCCCTAACTGCATGCTCAGACGCCACGCGCCGAAAAAGGCGACCGTCAGCCAGATCGCCGCCATTGCTGCGTAAGCGTCCGCTGGATGAAGTCCCAAAGCGATAAACAGGCCGGCGGGGTAGGCACCGGCAAGGCCGAAAGCAATCGGAGCCGGCAGAGGCTGCCCGAAATTAACTGCGGTGAGCGAAAAAAGCGATTGGTTAATGAAAGACTGGCTAAAGCCTGTTTTCCATACCGCTTGGCCGAGCGTCGGTAAAAGCAGCCCAGGAACTGCCCCATGCATAAATAGAACAAACACGAGCGCCGCCGCAAACGAGAGTTCATGCCTGTACAAATGAAAGAATATACGGAAATCAAATTTGCGCATCTAACCTTCCCCTCCGTGCGAGCAGAGCCCAGGCTGAGAAGCCAAGATCGCCCGCTATCGTAATCGCTCGACTCATGGCGACTGCAAACAACAAGTCTGCTTCCGCCACGCTTCCGCCCAACAAAAACACTACTGCCATTTCGCGGACACCCGCACCTGCCGGGGCACCCGGTGTCAAAAGCCCTGCGAGCCAAGCGAGCAAATAAGCGCCTACATAAACCAAAAGCAGCTCGACCTTCATGCTCTCTTTCCCAACAACGACACCTAATATACCTACAAATACAGTCCCGGACATTAACAGAAACCCCGCTTGGCATGCCAGTGCCTTCGCCAGTTCCTTCCCAAACCAACGGCGAACACCAACGGCCAAGAGGAACATAACACTAACGAAGGTCAATACGGAAAGCAATATTGATCCGTTCCGCCAGAGCAGAGGCAGCGCCAACACCCCGAAGACAGCCGCCGTCACAGACAGGAGAATGATCTCCCACAGTAGCGACTTTGCCAGCATCCCTCCGGACAAGCCGGCGGCAAGACCGAGTCCTTGTCGCGCCGCTAGGTGGAGCACATTGCCAGGCACATATTTGGCAAGCTGCGATGTGCCATAAATTTGCAGCGTCCAAAGGCGAGATACGCTTGCGTCAAAGGAACGCAGAATGTGCCACCAAGCCGAGGCAAGAAAGATATTGGCAAGGCCATACATTACCGCAAAGCCCCCGATTCCTGCCCAAGCTATCGTGCCAAAATTGGAGAAGTCAAGTTTATCTGCATGCTCGAGCAAGCGAGCTACAACGAATACCACGCCCGCAAGACCGAGTCCGCCTCCAACCCAACGAAGGGCTCGCTTCAGCAGCGACCAGATTACGCCCTCACTGTTTGCGCGCATTGCACAAGACCATTATCCAAGGAATCGGCATCCTCACCGTCTCTATATGAAAGAATTGTTCGACAAGCTGCAGAAACCTGCCTGGCGAATAGTGCTGAATATGTCCGGGCGTGTTGCCCCACCTAGACAGGTACTTACCCCTCGCAACGTTCAACATTCGGAAGATTGGTTCGTGCGGCACACTTAGGATCAAGTGTTTGGTGGCCACCCTACTGAGAGCGCGAAGGGCGTCTTCTGGGCACTCCAGATGTTCAAGCACTTCGCAGCAAACAATGAGGTCGGCGCTATCCTCTGCGGGATGCAAATCGTAGATGCTGTGCACGGTAAACATCTCAGGATTAAGACTTCGCTCCGCTGCGTTCTCCTGCGACAGTTGAATTGCCTTGGGAGACACATCAGTCCCTCGCACAGAGAAACCTTGTTCTCTCCAGCGCAACACCCAGTAACCCTCTCCGCAACCGACTTCATGGATCGTTTGCGGCGCTGCCTGGTCTACCAGATCGGACATTGACTTCGCAAACCGCCGTACCGCATAACGAACAACGGGATTGCGCGAGGAATACTTGTCATACACATTGCCGACAATTAGGCCGCCTTCCTGCAGCCCGCCCGAAATCTTCACGGCATGTTCTCCCTTCAGCTATTGTGCGCCCCACATGCGCCATCGCTTTGACCTCCCGTCGCCGAATGAGCAAAAGATTGTGCCTGCAAAGTGCGCTGATTGTATCTCAATTCCTCGAGCATCTTCCGATTTGCAGCGAGAAGATCGGTTATAAAAGCGACAAGGATTGTCTGAAAACCCATGGCAAGAAGCACACCTGCCAGGATCAATGACTGAATGTGACCTTCGCCCCGCCCGGCGAAGAAAAACCAGAGAAAGCGCAAACCGATGATTAAACCGGACAAGAAAAGAAAAACACCAATGCTGGCGAAGAAGCGGAACGGACGATAAACTACGAAAATACGCACAATAGTGACGATGGAACGCCACATGTAACTCGGGATACTCCTAAATAGCCGTGAGGGACGGAGCTCTCCGTTGACCCGCACCGGTACCGATGTAATTGCCATTCCGCTCTGTCCGGCCTGGATGATCGTCTCCAAGGTATACGTATAACCGTTGAACACCACCAGCCGTTGTGCGGCTGCCCTGTTCAAAGCCCGAAATCCGCTGGGCGCATCGGGGATGTCCGTTCGGCTGACCACCCTGACGACCCAACTGCCAAGTTTTTGCAACAGCTTCTTAATGACCGAGAAGTGTTCTACCGTTTCTATCGGCCGTGCTCCCACGACGATGTCCGCCTTGCTCTCGACGACCGGCTTTGTGAGCGCAGGGATGTCCTCCGCGTTATACTGGTTGTCGGCATCGGTGTTGACGATCACATCGGCCCCCAGGCGCAGGCAAGCATCAAGGCCGCTCATATACGCCTGTGCAAGACCACGGTTGCGGGTATGGCAGATAATGTGCTCAACGCCATGCTTGGCCGCTACCTCCGCAGTGCCGTCAGTACTGCCGTCGTCAACCACCAGCCACTCCACGCAGTCAAAGCCGGGCACTTGCCGGGGTCGCCTGGAGAGTGATAGGCAGAGCTTCAGCCTCGTTGAAACAAGGGATCTGGATAATCAGCTTCATCGGTTCTCCCCCCCCCTCTTTTGGAACCACCAACCCCATAAATCTTCTCTCAAACCTCCAACTTATCCCCTCTCCCTACCCTACCCTGAAAATAGCCCCCATTTCCCATTGGTGTCTGTGAATCGGCTATTTCGCCGATTCAAACGAGTCCGACATCTGACCTCCGACCTCTAGCAATGGGAGAGGGCTAGGGTGAGGGCCAGCTGAGGCGTATTTTTCATCCTCCTGATGGTGCCGCAGGCGGCGGTGGCATGACAGGTAGTTTTCTTGTCTTGATTAAAAATTTAGCATCCACCGCAACGTATCTTCAAGCGGTGGCATCTGCCACTCGCCTATCAAGCCACGTAAAAGTGAAGGGTCCCCACATAAACTATGCACTTCATTGGTCCGCACAAAGGCAGGATTTACCTTCACCTGTATCTGGTGCCGGGTAAGCTCTTGCGCCAGATTGATCACTTCCCGCAGGGAATGAGTTACCCCGGAACACACATTCACCGTTTCGCCAATCGGCCTGACATCCACAAGACGACGATAGGCCTTCGCCACCGCGCGCACATCATTAAACTCACGCCAGACATCCAAATTACCTAATTCAATTATCTCGGCGCGGCGGCGAAAATGGCCCACGATCTTTGCCACCGCAAAGTCCTCGGACTGGCCTACACCTGTATAGTTGAACGGGCGTGTGATAACGAGCGGAATCTTGGTGAGCCAAAGGCGCGCCATCTGCTCCATGGCTAATTTGCTCACGCCATAGTCATTCGCAGGGTTAGGTGGCATTGCCTCTGAAAGCATGCCTCCGGCGGTGTTACCATACACATTGGCGCTGCTCGCCAAAAGCACGCACTCGGGAGGGCTATCCAGAGCGGCAAGAGACTCCAGCAGATTGCGCGTGCCAATTAAATTAACCTGATAAAATGAGTTCACATCGTTGTGCGCCACAAAAGCCTTGGCAGCCAGGTGAACGACGACACTTGGCCGCACCAATGCAACAACCCGTTTAAGGCTATCCGTGTCACCTAGATCAGCTTGAAAATAGTGTTTGTCACTATCTGCCGGTGCTGCTCCGATGCCAAAGACTTCAAACCCGGCCTCAACAAGTTCCGCAGCAACATAGTGACCTGTAAAGCCGCGTAGCCCTGTGACCAACGCCCGTCCCGTCACTTTCATACCCCCCTGGCACCAAAGAATTATCGTTTGTTTATAAGCATAGGAAATTATATCGTTCAGGGAAGCTACGATCCTATGCGTTGGGGTTTGAAGGGGCGTGCCCCTTACTCTTGCGGGGTGCTCAGAGCCCGCAGGCTCGCCGAAGGGGCGGCAGCCCCTAGCGGACAAGAAAAACGCATCTTTGGATAAAGCGCGAAGCGTTTTTCTTGCTAAAAGGAGAACCCTTGTCGGTTGCGGCGGAGATCCTCTGTAACCATCAGCTCACAAAGCTCTTCAAGCGTGATCTTTGGCTGCCAGCCAAGTACCCGTTTTGCCTTTTCAGGATTGCCGATCAGCAGTTCCACCTCGGCTGGGCGATAAAACTTGGGGTTCACACGAACCAACATTTTCCCGGTGGCTCTGTCAATACCAACCTCTTGTTCGGCCGTTCCCTGCCAAATTAGCTCAAAGCCCGCAGCCTTACCTGCCATTGTCACAAAATCGCGCACCGCTTCGGTACGATTGGTGGCAAGCACAAAGGTATCCGGCTCCTTTGCCTGCAGCATCAGCCACATTCCTTCCACATATTCCTTGGCGTAGCCCCAATCGCGCTTCGCATCTAAATTTCCCAGCTCCAGCACATCAAGCATGCCAAGGCTGATTTTAGCAAAAGCGTCTGTAATCTTGCGTGTGACAAATTCCTTGCCTCTCAGCGGTGACTCGTGGTTGAATAAAATACCGCTGGAAGCAAAAATATTATAGCTTTCACGATAGTTAATAGTCATCCAATGCGCGAAAAGCTTGGCCACTCCATAAGGACTGCGTGGATAAAAAGGCGTTTCTTCATTTTGTGGGACTGCTTGTACCTTGCCGAATATCTCTGACGAAGACGCTTGATAGAAGCGGATTTTAGGATTGACGATGCGAATGGCCTCCAAAACATTTAGAGCCCCGATGCCGGTAATCTCCGCCGTAGTCACCGGCTGCTCAAATGAGACCTGCACAAAGCTTTGCGCCGCCAGATTATAGACTTCGTTTGGTTCAGCTTTCTGCAGCAAACGAATGCCGGCGCTAATGTCGGTCAAATCATAGTCTACAAGGTGTAAATTAGGGTTTTTAGCTATTCCCAGCTCCTCGATCCGCCAAAAGTTTACAGAGCTGATGCGGCGATATGTGCCAAAAACCTGATAGCCTTTTTCCAGTAAAAGCTGGGCGAGATATGCGCCATCCTGCCCGGTGATACCGGTAATAATCGCATTTTTGGTCATTTTGGGCTCCTCCTTATGTATTAGTTAGACAACCATCCCGCCTACGGACTAATAAGCACCTACCCTGAAAATAGCCTAGCTTATCCCCTCTCCCATTGATGTCTGTGAATCGGCTATTTCGCCGATTCAAACGAGTCCGACATCTGACATCCGACATCTAGCAATGGGAGAGGGCTAGGGTGAGGGCCAGCTGAGGCAGATTTTCATTCTTCCGCTGGTGCCGCAAGCGGCATGGTGGCCTACTCTCAAGGCAAGGCAGCAGGATCGCGTGTGCTATGGCTGCGGCAGCTATTCCTAGGCTGCCAAGCATGAGTCCATTGAGGATGCTTCTCGTCCATCAACATGGCTTCCAACGTCTTCGCGCTTTGCTGCCAGGTGAGCCCGGGCAGATCATCCGATTTCGGCGCATTTCCTTCGGCATGCAAAGACAACCACTGCGAAATAGCCTCAGCCAGGTTCTCAGGTTTATCGCCACTGAAATAGAATACATGATCGCCGGCAACTTCACGGAACACCGGGATGTCTCGCGCGATAATCGGTAACTTATACCGTGCGGCTTCGATCAAGGGCAGACCGAAACCCTCAGCCAGTGACGCGGCGATCAGGCAGGTCGAAGCGGCATAAATCCGCTCAAGATACTCGTCGCTGATGCCCTGCAACCAAAACAGCCGACGCCCCGCTTCGCGGTGCCGACGCAGGCGCTTGGCCAGCGCCTCCACCGTCCAGCCCTGTTTGCCGACGATGACCAGATTAACGTCATGACCTTTAGCCCAGAACCTTTCGAAAGCCGCCAGGGTCTGTGCATGTCCTTTGCGCGGCTCAACCGTGCCAACCATCAAGAAGGTGGCTCTCTCCTGCAGGCACTGCAAAATCTCCCCGGCATCAACCGGCAAGCCCGTGCTGGGACAGGAGTTGTCAACATCTGCTCCCATGTGAAAATAACCTAGTCGCAACGGCCGCTGCCGCTCCGGTTGCTCGGCATTGAGCCAGTCACGCAAATCGTCAAGTGTCGCACGCGAGATGCAGATCAAGCCGTCCGCCACCCGGGCAATGGACCGCAACCAGGGCGGGAAGAGCAAAGTCATGCCATCAGGAAAACAATCCGGCTTCAGAACCGGAAGCAGGTCATAGACGACGAACACGATGGCGATACCGCAAGCGCGCAAGTCTGCGAAGAACCCCTCGCGCTGCGGCACCAGGTGCGCCGCCAGGTCCAGACCGACGAAGACATCCCCGGCCCAGGCATCCACAGGCGCATCATCGGCCCAGGTCTTACCAGTGCCTAACAACCGCCTAGCAATACGGTGGACATAGCGATACACTCTTGGATTCGAGAGCATGAATCTGTTCACTAGGAACTGATTAGTAAAATGGCGAGCGTAGCGGTATAGTCTCGGCTCTGGTAACGTGGATTCATTGTTCAGGAACTGGCAAGTAAAGCGACGGGCATAGCGGTACCCTTCGGCTGTGGCATAAATTGGCTCAACCGACCAGCCCTGAGGTGGATCAAGTAGCCATTCGCGGAGGATGGCGCGCGTCACGCGTTGAATTCCGCTTCCAGCATCTACCTGCGCCAGCGTTGAAATATCCACCAAGAGTTGCCGCCGCCGCTCGGGCGGGAAGTTGAGATCCCGCCTGCCCTCGCCCATCCCTGCAGACTCGTGATCGAGCCGGCGATAAGGGAGAGGAAATGTCAACTTCTCGGCTTCTTTATTCGACATTGAGGCGTCAAATTTGGGTAAGACGGGCACACCTTTTTTTGCCGCAGTGAATTCATTACATACAGACACAAATTTTTTCGTAATTGTTTTCCACCCATACGCATCGCAAATGGCGTTCTCATTTCTTGCAAACCGGTCTCGCAGTTCGGCATCAGATGCAATCTGATGTAACTTCTCGGCAAGGTTGTCGTCGGTTGCCATCAGGTCATTCACCCCATCAACTGCAATGTTGCGAAACACCGCACAGTTCTTGTTGGCTATCACGGGCATTCCAGCCAGCCAAGCTTCAAGAAGGACGATACCGAAACTCTCACTGCTACTCATGTTGCACAAAGCGATGCACGACATGAGCGCCCCTCCCCTCAAATCTAACGGAGCCTAGGACATCCCCTCGATGCGACCCCCGCCGGGAAATTTCTGGGTGGGTCAATTGAAAACAACTTCACATTGTCTCGAATAACTGAAGAGGTGCTAGCGTGTGACATAGCGGCAACTGATCTCCCAACGCGCCCCACCGCACAAGTGTGTTGGCAAAGAAATGAGTCGCTTGAATTACAGGAGTCCCACGTGCGGCACGGCGAGAGAGGTCGACCAAGCAGCTTGCGTACTGAGATGCGGAGAAAGTCGTTTCCGCGTATTGTTTAGCACGCTTGCCTAAGACAGACCTCTCGGTCGGATTCTGAATAAGCCGCTCTAACGTCTTCTGCAGGTCTTCGAATTCACGTTCAGGAGAAACCTTGCATACACAATCTTCGGGAAGGTCACGGTAAAAACCGGTGTCCATCACGATCGTTGGCTTGCCAAAAAGCATGGCTTCAATCGTTGACGCTGATGCACTCTCCAGTGCAGGCAGTCTCAGGCAACACATTACATCGGCCTGCTGGATCGCTTGCGCCAAGGTGACACTATCCACCTCTCCTGATATCAGCAAATCCACATTGAGGCTTTCAGCAAGCGCCACCAGTTGCATTCTCACATCTGGCTCAATCCGCCCAACGAGCTGATAGACGACTTTGTTGCGCAAAACATCACTGGTGCCCACAGCATGAACGATACTTTCCACACGTTTGTTCCAATTTACGTGCCCAATGGTTAATATATTAATTCGTCCCTGGGAGAATTCCTTACAATTTGGCACGACGTGTCTTACATCCGCCGTAGTGGCAACACATACATTGTAGGCCAAGGGCACAACGTCAACTGGCCCTGGACAAGCGTTGAGAACACGTTGAATATCCCAGCCGGAGTGGACGACAACTCCGATAGCCATCGAAGCGACCCATTCCGTCATGGGAGCAGTTTGACTTGTGGACTCGATGAAATGTTGAGAGCTACTTGCGCTAAAATACGATCGGGCGACGTCCATGCCATACCACGCACTCAGAACCGCATAAGCGTTCGTGCGCCCGACTTGGTCCGCCCAGCCCCAGAAGAGATGCCCAAGAAAATAATCGTGCAGGCATACCACACCTGGAAGCTTCGGCAGCCATTCCAGACAGCCCCTGTGATATTGATAGCTGTTTCCAACCTGATAGACAACTGCGTCAGTAGTCGACGCAAGAGACAATATTCGATCGAGCTCATTCCAGCGTAGCACTTTGACTTCGAAGAGGTGGACAGGGGAATCAAAACAGGAAAAATCTTCGGATCGCACTACCGTGATATCATGACCCTGAATGACCAATTGCCTCACAACTAGCTCTGCCATTCTGCCGATAGCAGAGGTCGCGACCACAGGGGTGAAAAAGAGTATTTTCATAACATAAGCCTCGCAATCGTATTGGGCCAGGTGATCCCCATTCTGAGCCAACGCTCTCGAGCGGCAACACCTAATTCTCGGACAAAAGTCGTGTTCGTACTTGCTTGAGCTAAGGCTTCAGCAAGCGCCTGCGGTTCTGGGGATACCACCCAGCCAGTTTGTCGGTGCAGAACCAACCCAAGCACGCCGCCACTGTCGCACGTTGTAATGACAGGTTTAGCGGCTGCTGCCGCCTCCATGGCGACGTAACCTAGCGAGTCCTCGTTATATGGAAGGTAGGCGCAAGAAGTTGCCCTATTCACATATTCCGCTAATTCGGAGCGCGCTAAAAAGCGCAAGTCTAGTTTCACCCGATCGGCTACTCCCAACGATTCCGCGAGTTTCCTCAACCGCGATGCGTCTTCGGGAGCATCAGGTGGCCCAGCAATCACCAGTCTCACATTACGAGGCGCCAGCGCCAGCGCTTCCAGCAGCAGATATTGACGCTTCATTTCATTGATTCTGCCGCCCGCAAAAATGTAGCCCTCCGAGGTAGCACCGCTAAATTGCTCCGGGTCGTTGAGAGGCGGTAGCAACACTTCGGCGTCAAAGCCATTGTAATGGGCTAATCGCTGGCGGGTTACTTCGGAATTGGTAAAGATGCGGCGGCTTTCACGAAATGTTTCTCCATCAGCTTGCTTGATGAGTTGTTGTATTGCCTGTCCAGCCTGATCCTCTGGCAGGTTGGTCTGCCCTGCGTCAAACAGATCGTACGCCTGCCGATATTGGTGCAGCAGCCAAAGGGTCTTGTGGGGGTGCCGGATCAAATAAGCCGGGAATTTCAAGGCAATGACACGATCAACATTCCATAGCTCAAAGGCCTTGACCATAAGCATCTGGGATGGAATGCGGGTCGCCGGTTCCCACTGGAAGGGGATACGCAGAAGTTCGGCATCATGGCCGGCTATGATTAGATGTTTCTGCAAATGCACCGCTAGTTCCTCGGCACCGCCCCAGATGAACGGGGCCATGTTATTCACCACCAGCACCTTCATGATAATAACCTCTCTAACACGTGAGACCATGAAATATTGAGTTCGCGTAGCCTCGCAGACGCGTTTTGTCCCATTTGTTGGGTCATGGCTCTGTTGAGATAGAAGCGATCCATTGCCTCGGCTAGCGCTCGCGGATCTGGTTCAGTGACTAAACCATTGATACCATCCTGCACCAACTCTAACACGCCCCCCGCGTCGGTCGTCGTGAGGATGGGCTTTGAAGAATGACTCGCCTCCAGACTGGGGTAACCATAGGAGTCTTCGTCTAATGGCAGATAAGCGGCTGCAAGACAATCAGAAAGTGTCTGAACCTTTTCAGCCTCACTGATCCAGCGGTTTTCAAAAATGATACGCGAGCCCAACTTGGCCGCAACGATCAGCGACTTGAGGTCATTCACATACGTTTCACTAGCGCCGATTCCACACAGTCTGAGTTTAACCGCCGTTCGAGTGTGCCGAAGTGCTTCTATCAACAGATGCTGGCGCTTGTGATGCTCGATGCGACTTATATAGACGATTTCATCATTGAATGAGCGGCACAAAAACTGGTCTGGATGATAAATGGGGGGGTAGAGCACTTCGCTTCCTACCTTGTTGTAATGCATCAGTCGGTTAGACACCACTTGGGAGTTTGTAAAGATGTGTCGAGCCTCATTCAATGCTGCCGTATCTGCGGCATGCAACGCGTCACGCACGCTGCGGTGTTTAGCATCATCAGGGAAGCCACGATAAGAACTATCCCATAAGTCATAAAACACCCGAATGTGGTGGATGAACCACACTATCTTCTGGGGATGCGGTATCATATGTGCCGGTGGTCGAAAGCAGATGATGCGGTCGGCAGAAGACGCCAGATCAACCCAACGATAAGCCATCATTTGCACGAAAAGCAGATCCGGCACATCGACCTGAGGCAAATAGATGCGCTCAACCTGATGACCGGCCTCCTGGAGCTTGACCTGCAGCCACTCGACGATGTTTCGGCTCCCGCCGTGTATAAAAGGTGCAAAAGACGAGCACAGAGCGATTTTCATATGCTGGAGAGTTCCTTCGACAAACTATCCGCAATCCACTGGACATCGGATTGAGTGAGAAATTGGTGTGTTGGCAGATTAATGCCGCGCTGCGCCCAAGTGTCGGCGATAGGGTACGCAGTATTTTCTCGGTAGGGCGGAAGTACATGCATCGGATAGAATACGGGGCGTGTCTCAATGCCCACTTCGTCCAGTTTGCTCATGACGGCGTCACGTCGCTCCTCGCCGCCCTCGCGCAAAAAAATGTTATACATCCAATATACTTGCTTTGCCCAAGTGGCTTGTTTGGGCAAAACAACATACTCGCTCAAAGGGGCGAGAGCTCGGTCATACCAACGAGCCACGGTTTCCCTCTCTGAAAGCGCAACCTCAATCGTTTCCATTTGGGCAAGACCGAGTGCTGCCTGGATATTGGTCATGCGGTAGTTGTAGCCAATGACCGGGAACCAGTAGCGACGTTTCGGATCCATCCCTTGGCCACGGTAAAGCCTCAGCCTTGCTGCGAGCCCATCATCATTGGTGGTAATCATGCCACCTTCGCCGGTAGTCACAATCTTGTTGCCGAAAAAGCTAAAGGTCGCGCAGTGCCCCAGGGTACCAACCTTACGCGCTAGGTATTCGGCACCATGCGCTTCGGCAGCATCTTCCAGAACAAAGAAATCGTGTTTCTTAGCAATGTTCTGAATCGGTCCCATCTCAGCAGGATGTCCATAAAGATGTACAGGGATAATGCCGCGTGTTTTCGGTGTGATTTTGCTCTCGATTTTTGCAGGGTCAATGTTCAAAGTTCCCGGACAGACATCGACCAACACCGGCGTAGCCCCGCAATAGCGAACGGCGTTTGCCGTTGCGATATACGTAACAGTGGGGATCAATACTTCATCGCCTGGCTGCAGTCCAAGCGCGACAAGTGCCAAATGCAATGCAGTTGTACCGTTATTCGTGGTAACCGCGTGCTTGACACCGCAGTAACTAGCAAACATCTCTTCAAAGGCACCAATGTATTTTCCGTGTGACGAAATCCAATTTGTATCCAAACAATCTAATACATAGGCACGTTCGTTTCCTGCCAACTTGGGTTGCGCGACCGGGATTCGATTCATAGTAAGACCTCCTTGTGTTGTTTTAGCCTTCTAATAACCTTTGCCGGCACCCCTACGGCGACAACGTCATCCGGAATATCGGCGATGACCACCCCGCCCGCGCCGACAGTAGTACCGGAACCGATCTTCACTCGGGGTACCACCTTGCAGCCAACCCCCAGAAACGCACTGTTCCCAATTTTCACGTTGCCAGCCAACGCGCTTTGAGGAGCAATATGAGCCGCACGACCAATGTGGCAATCATGGTCAATTATTGTTCCAGTGTTGATGATGGCAAGGTCTTCGATAATGCTTTCTGCGTTGATTACGACCCCTGCCATAATAGCGACCCCCTCGCCCAAGTGAGCGGTGGGGGAAATCACAGAGCGGGGACTAATTGCATTGACTAGGGAGTAGCCAGCCTGCTTGACCATGTTCGCTAATTGCTGACGGAGACCGCTCGCACCAATCGCAATAAAGGCTCGGCTGTAGCCTTCAAGACGCAATGACAAAAGGTGGTCGTCCCCTTGCAGCACGGGTACCCCTAAACATGTGGTGTAAGCATCATCCGCGCCTACACAGTAATCTATTGTCATGCCGCCCGCGCGCAGCAACTCGATCACCACCTTCGCGTGGCCCGCCGTTCCAACAACAATAATTCCGTCCTTCATCCCGCACCATCCTCACTTAGCCAAACATCGGCTAGGGGTCTAGCAAACAGCAAATTTACAGACTCTGTGCTCGCAAGTTTGTCTATTGACCAATCCTCCAAAGTGCCTGTATCCGGATTAATAACTTTATAAACCATTCCTAACGACTCGAAGTGCGCAAACCAGTTTTTGATTATCTGATCCGTTCGCCGAAGATGGGAGAGCCCGAATTCGACAATCAGTACTATGTTGGGATTCTGCTGTAAGACGTTCCTTCCTCCCTCCACAACATCCAACTCCGCTCCCTCAGCATCAATTTTTACAACGTTGACAGTGGGGTGATCTGCCATAACTGCATCGAGTGTCACTAAGGGAACACTAACCGGGGCCACACTCGCCGCAGCAGACTCCTCTAACGGAAACAGCGAGTGGTGACCGCTGGTTTTACCAAGATATAGTGGCTGATATCCAGGATGGCTGGATACTGCAGATTGGTGGATTTCAACAATGTCGGAAAAGCCATTAATCCGCACATTTTTTTCCAACAAACATTTCGTGAGCCCGAAAGGCTCAAAAGCGATAATTCGACCTTTCCCATGCATTGCTCTCGCAGCCGCAAGCGTGTGAAGCCCCAAGTTCGCTCCGACATCAATAAAGACATCCCCAAGCTTAACGATTCTCTCGATCAAAAGGCGAGTCCCACGCTCAAGTTCGCCTGTATCGACCAGACAGGCGAGAACGGCATGATCTCGAGAAGAACATAGAACATAGCCAACGCTGGTTCGAACTAGCACTTCATCAGGGCCACAAGCAACCGACACTCTTCGAGCAGAGACGTAGCTATACTGCTGAACCGTATCGACTTGCTGCTGAATGGCTAAAATTAGTTGCCTTAGCTCTTGCTGTTCCTGCTGGAAAGCAGCCCGAATAGCTTGGAGTTCTTCCACCAGTGAAAGAGTGAGCTGTTGAACCGTATCGACTTGCTGCTGAAAGGCTAAAACTGGTTGCCCTAGCGCCTGCTGTTCCTGCTGGAAAGCAGCCCGAATAGTTTGGAGTTCTTCCACCAGTGGAAAAGTGAAATACCGGCGCAACCGGAAGACTGATGGCCGAATCATACGTTTGATAATGTTATGTGACACCACATCGCGAAATCTCTGAATGAATCCTCTATGCCCCAAATTAGACCCATTCACAGGATCGCTAGTAGCACACAACAGTTTTTTCTTTTGCGATACCAGCGACACCTCAACATGAACCCCTTTCCTATAACTTTTAAGCATTTTTATAACATTCCTTTCGCCGCGCTTAGACAAAAAATCGCTGGGGGATCTTAGTGTTATGCAGTATTTGCTAACATATAATTTTAAGAGAATTAAGGTACTACCCCTGGGCTTTTAAATATTCTTCCACAACATGTCCAGCTTCGCCTTCGGCGCGGATCTCGCCCTGCTCCAGCCAGATGGCTCTGTCGCAGGTTTTTTTTACGGCCTCCATGCTGTGGGAAACATAAACAGTGGTAACTCCGCCCTTGATGAGATCCAGGAGGGCTTTGCCCGATTTTTTCTGAAACGACTCATCGCCGACGGCCATAATCTCGTCTATTAACAATACCTCCGGAGAGGTATGAATGGCAATAGCGAAGGCCAGACGCATCTGCATGCCGCTGGAGTAGGCCCTGATGGGCATCCTGATAAACTCGCCCAGTTCCGAAAAGGCAGTGATTGCCTCCATGCGGGCGCGGATTTCCGCTTCTGTATGGCCTAACAGAACGCCGTTGATAATGATGTTCTCTATGCCAGTGAGGTCGGGATGAAAGCCCGCGCCCAGTTCAAGCAAAGGTGTCCGCTTGCCGCTGACCACGACGCTGCCTTTGGTGGGCTGCGCCACACCCAACAGCAGAGAAAGCAGCGTGCTTTTCCCGGCCCCGTTTCTGCCGATAACTGCAAGGCTCTCGCCCTTGCTGACCGAGAAACTGACGCCTTTTAGCGCCCAGAACCGATTATTGTTGTCTTTTAAAAACTTGGGGGCTTTGATGACAAGCTCCTTGAACCCAGGCCTGTCTAGCCGCATGGGGAAGCTCTTCCATAAGTTTTCAGCCTTAATCACTATAACACCTCATCCAGTTTTCTCTCGAGCTTCGCAAAGACTAATAACCCAGCAAACAAAACCACTGCTGCGGTGATCAGAGAAATAAATACATTGTGCCAGTTAAGCATATTATTAAAGAAAAGATCCCGCCAGGCCTGCATCAAATAGGTAACCGGGTTCAAGGCCAAAAGCGCGCGGTATTTTGCAGGCACAGCATCAAGGGGATATACAATGGGCGTCATCCAGAAAAGCAGGCTAACTAGCACACTAACTATATATTCCAAATCGCGGAAATAGGCGTTTGCCGTCGAAATTATGAGAGCCAGACCATAAATAATAGCAAATTGCGCCACTACCAGCACAGGAATTCCGATTAGCCAGTTAAGCGCTGGAGCACTTCCGTAATAGTAGGCAAGACCAATCAGTACTGGTAAAGAGAAGATAAAATTCACGAGTTGCGCTGTGATTGTGGCCAGCAACAGAAAGTGTTTTGGGAAGATTACTTTCTTTATCAGAGAGACATTGCCTGTCAAGGTGTTTGTTGACATGGTCACGGAAGTGGAAAACCAGGTCCAGGGGAAAAGCGCGGACAGTAGAAAAAGCGCAAAATTCTCAATCTCAAACCTCATGAAGACATTGAAAGCTATAAAAAGAACCAAACTGGTCAGCAAGGGATTCAACAGCGCCCACAGAAATCCAAGATATGTCCTTTTGTATCTAAGCGTAATCTCTTTTTTGACCAACAGTTTTAAGAGGTCAAGCCTGTGCCTGGTTTTTCTGTTCATTCGCATATAGCTCTTGGTCTCCGTTCCTTGCGCCTTAGTTGGGGGTGCAATTTATTTTGATAATGCTGACTCCAATTTTTTTCACCGGGTTGGCTTGAATTCCCGCACGCTCCTGCTCCCAGGGCTGAGCGTTCAAGATTGGGAGGTATAATTTTTTGGAAAAGCGTACGCTCCCGCTCCTGGGGCTGAGAGGGGTCAGCCAAGTTAAGATGCCAGCGAACAAACCGGATCCGAAATTCGGTACGGATAGAGGAAACGATGAAATTGAGATAACGCCAGGCGCCAGTTAACATTCCGAGCATATGAACCTCCTGGTCAAGCGTTCTATCTCGGCGAGATGGCGGCTGAGAGCGGCAGCATCGGCACGAGTCTCGATGTTCAGACGAAGCAGCGGTTCGGTGTTGGAGGCGCGCAGGTTGAAACGCCAGTCAGCAAACTCCAAACTGACACCATCGGTGCGGTCTAGCTGCGGCTTTAGCGGTCTATAATGGGCGAGCACTTCTTCAATGACCGGCTCCACAGCTTGAACGCGATAGTTAATTTCCCCGCTGCACGGAAAAGCGGCCATCCGTTCATCAACAAGTTCTGCGAGCGAACGACCGGTGCGGCAGATGAGTTCGGCAATCAGCAGCCAAGGAATCATGCCGCTGTCACAATAGGCAAAGTCACGGAAGTAGTGGTGCGCGCTCATTTCTCCGCCGTATACGGCGTCCTCAAGACGCATGCGCTCCTTGATAAAGGCATGGCCGGTCTTTGATTGAATAGGCAGACCGCCGGCGGCCTGTACCTGTTGGATGGTGTTCCAGGTCAAGCGCGGGTCGTGGATGATTTTAGCTCCCGGATGTTTGTCCAGCATCACCTCCGCCAGCAAGCCCACCAGATAATAGCCTTCGATAAAACGCCCCTGCGCGTCGAAAAAGAAGCAACGGTCAAAGTCTCCGTCCCAGGCGATGCCGAAATCGGCGCCGTGCTCAATGACAGCCTGTGCGGTGGCGGCGCGGTTTTCCGGCAAGAGAGGGTTCGGCACGCCGTCCGGGAAATTACCATCGGGATTTCCCCGGACTAGGATGAGTTCAAAGGGCAAATGTTTTTGTAAAAGTTGCATGACCGGGCCGGCACAGCCGTTGCCGGGGTCGGCCACGATTTTTAGCGGCTTGAGGGCAGCCGGCTCGATATAGGTCAGCAAGTGTTCGATGTAGGCAGTTTTATCGGTATCCATGGCGATGGTACCGGCACGGCTGGCAGGTGCAAAATCCGTCCGAACGGCACAATCCCGGATGGCGAACAAACCGGAGTCTCCGCTGATGGGAGTGGCTCCGCAGCCAACCAGTTTCAGGCCGTTCCAGCCTTTGGGATTATGGCTGGCGGTGACCATGATGCCGCCGTCTGCCTGCCGATGGAAAGTGCCGAAGTATACTTCTTCTGTGCCGCAGAGACCGATGTCAATGACATCGGTGCCGGCTTCTGTCAGCCCCCGGCTCAGTGCCGCCGACAAGACCGGGCTTTCCAAGCGCACATCACGGCCAACCACCACCGTACGGGCACCCGTTTCAGCAACAAAGGCCCGGCCGATGCGCCAGGCAAGCTCTTCATTCAACTCCTCCGGGACACGACCCCGAATATCGTAAGCCTTAAAGCAGCTAAATTTCATGGCTTGATTTCCTCTTTTTCACACCTGCCGTAAATGTCGGTAATGCGCACAATATCATCTTCACCCAAATAGTCGCCGCTTTGCACCTCAATCATCACCAGATCGATCATACCGGGGTTTACCAGCCGGTGCTCATGTCCGGCCGGAATGTAAGTAGACTCATTCGTGTTCACATACTGTTCTCTATGATTGTTTACGACTTTTGCCATGCCGCTGACGACGATCCAGTGCTCACTGCGGTGGTGGTGCAACTGCAGGGAGAGCGACGCGCCGGGCTTAACGACAATGCGCTTGATTTTAAAGCGGGAGCCTTCTTCCAAAACAGTATAAGTGCCCCAGGGGCGATAAACGGTACGGTGTAGTCTGTGGGCCTCGTGACCCTTGGCTTTAAGCTCCGCGAAAATATGTTTGACATCCTGGGCGCAAGACCGCTCGGCAACAAGCAGCGCATCGGGAGTGTCGACAATGATTAGGTTTTGTACGCCTACCGCAGCCACAAGTCGCTCGTCGCTCCTGATATAACAGTTGCCTGTATTGTAGAGCAGCGCATCGCCCTCCACCTGGTTTCCCGCGGCATCGGTCGGAACGAGGTCGCCCAAGGCGCTCCATGAGCCTATATCACTCCAGCCGATCTCGCAGGCGACGACCGAAACATAGCGGGACTTTTCCATCAGCGCATAATCAATGGAAATGCTGGGAACCTCTTGAAAGTATTCCGGATTAAGTTCAAGCTGCCTGAAACCTTTGCCTGCGGCAGAGCGGGATTGTTCACTACATTCTCTCGTGGCTGCAAGGACTGCCGGAGAGTGCTCTGCCATCTCCCGTAGTACTGTACCGGCAGTAAAACAGAACATGCCGGAGTTCCAAAGGAAGCGGCCGGTTTGCAGATAGCCTTTGGCTTCCACAAGCGAAGGTTTTTCAACAAAACGCTGTACTGTATTTCCGTCTGCCTCGATATAGCCGTAACCGGTTTCCGGGGAGTTAGGCCGGATGCCGAAAGTAACAAGTCTTCCTTGTTTTGCTAATGCTGTCGCCTGGGCGACTGCGTTCGCAAAGGCCGGCTGGTCTGCAATCAGATGGTCTGCCGCCAGGATTAACATGACAGCATCTTCGCCGTAGTTATCAACAACCTGCAGCGCCGCGGCAGCCACCGCAGCAGCTGTATTGCGCCCGAAAGGCTCCAGAATGAATGATGTCGCTAGCTTAGCCTGATTAACTTCATGGAATTCGTCTTCGGTTTTAAAAAACAGCTCGCGGTTGGTAACAGTGAGAATTTCCTTAACGCCAGGCAAAACGGCACCGCGCAAAAAGGCCTTTTGCAATAAGCTTTGCCCGTCTGCCAAACGGATGAATGGTTTGGGATGCAATTCACGAGAAACCGGCCAGAGCCGCGAACCGGCTCCACCACAAAGAATCGTTGGTATCAAGACCATAGACAAACCGCTCCCTGCCCTAAATTTTCTGCAAGCTTACCTAACTAGACATAGCTGAAACGCATAACTGGAGCGAATTCGGCTTTTTTTAGTTAGCGAATTAAAGACCCGGATTAGTAATGCAACCGGCTAGCTACATGTTCGACAAATTATCTTTAATTTCCTTTCTAAATCGGAAAAAATCTTCGTCCAATCGTCAGATTGCCTTAACTATCCGCTAATCTTTCTTTTTCCATGGGATACCTTCCTTTATGATCTTTTCTGCTAGGCGGTGTCCCTCTAACTGCAGCACATCTACGTTATCTCTGCCGACCTCTCTGGAAATAAAAGCCATGGCTTTAAAAAAGTCTTCGTCCTTCAGTCCCAAGAAAGCTACATCTAAATCCGAAAGATCATTAAATCCGTGCGGCTTTGACACAGAGCCAAAGATATAAGCCTGTTCAAACGGGATTTCCTGCGCCAATTTATCCAGCGTTTGCATTGCAATGGTTAGTAACTGCTTGCGAAGACGTTCCCGCTCTTGCTTCTTTTTGGCAAGGGCAGCGTCAAGGAGCTCGGTAGACCACACAGCAACACGCCTCCTTCATCATTTCGCAAGGGAAAATCTCGAGCTTGTCGTCAAGCTTATAGTAAAGTTAAGCAAATTGTTTTTACATACATTTTCTTTCAATAAGAGCCAAAGATATAAGCCTGTTCAAACGGGATTTCCTGCGCCAATTTATCCAGCGTTTGCATTGCAATGGTTAGTAACTGCTTGCGAAGACGTTCCCGCTCTTGCTTCTTTTTGGCAAGGGCAGCGTCAAGGAGCTCGGTAGACCACACAGCAACACGCCTCCTTCATCATTTCGCAAGGGAAAATCTCGAGCTTGTCGTCAAGCTTATAGTAAAGTTAAGCAAATTGTTTTTACATACATTTTCTTTCAATACGGGAAAGTTTGGCGGGAGTAGGTGGGAATCGAACCCACCACGGACGGATCAACGCCCGCCACCGGATTTGAAGTCCGGGGCCCTCACCAGGCAGACATCTACTCCCACTAGCAATTATGAGGCAAAATGGCCGAAAAATCAAGGTAGGTTTGCTTGACCGAATAGTTAGCCCTAAGTCTATTTTATAACAAGAAAAAAAGCTTATAGCAAGCTTTTTGTCATTGATGCAGGAATATTTAACATTAAGCAAGAATTTTTGGGATGAAAGTGAAGATAATGCTTGAACAAATCCCCCTCGCTGCGCTCCATCCTCACCCTAGCCCTCTCCCATTGCTTGATGTCGGAGGTCAGATGTCGGACTCGTTTGAATCGGCGAAATAGCCGATTCACAGACACCAATGGGAAATGGGAACTACTTATGCCCACGCTCGTACCATGTAGGGGCGGGTTTCAAACCCGCCCAGGCAGATGGAAGATGCCATTTTCAGGGTAGACCCCCATGCCCCCACAAAGACGAGGGCACCATCAGAAGGATGAAAATGCGCCTCAGCTGGCCCTCACCCTAGCCCTCTCCCTGCGGGCTATGCTTTACCCACAAGTATTGAGCTAATGGAAAAGCTCCCACATGTCAGTAATATCCTGCAGTCTTCGGAACCCTCGCCACAGGACTTTGACGCCTGGCTGCCCATCCGATTTGCGTCCAAGGAACCCTCCG
>Ga0209316_100072_pt1 | contig 38519 bp, 30 predicted proteins | sample 3C3metaG_FD_184150 | JGI IMG/M metagenome (GOLD analysis project Ga0209316, IMG submission 184150) | Freshwater bacterial and archeal communities from Indian Creek, Illinois, USA - 3C3 metaG (SPAdes) (version 3) | ecosystem: Environmental > Aquatic > Freshwater > Unclassified | place: USA: Indian... | reverse complement strand
ATGGATCCATTTCGACATAAAAAGCAAAAATCCTTTTGGTATAATATGGTATTTTTTGATTGTCCCCTCTATGCTTTCACTGAAGCAAAATGTGATTACCATATTATGTATTCATGATTTTGCCCTGAGCACAAAGCTGGCGGGGGTTGACGCAAGATAGAAAAAATGCAACCAAAAGTATTTAACAGTATTCGGTACAAAAAATGCCTAGCTTTGCTGTCAATAGCGAAGATGGGAAAGTAAAGCGATTAAAACTGTATTATAGGTTAGAGTGAAAGAGGACATCAAGGTGTGTGTTATTTTTTTGAAAAAATATAGGATTTTTGCATTGTTTTTTATTTTTTTCTTGATAAGCGGCATTGTTTTTGCTATTTATGAATTTCGCATGAGAGAGTTTAATGAGAAAACTATGCTGAATAGTACTTTTAGCGAAGCTATCTATAAAAGTGCTATGATTTACGGAAAAATAAATTTCAGCGACATCACCGATTTTAAATGGAATCAATTGCTTTTAATCAGGCCCTATAAAAAACCAAGACAGATATTTGAAGATGAGGGTTTGAGGTGGCAAAATATAAGAACCAAAATTCAATATCATGATGGGATAACGCTTATTGTATTCCTATATAACAATCAAATCGTAGCTTTTCGCGATCATGGTAGGGAAATGGGTGACTTTTTAGCAGATGAAAATAAACATCTCATCCACTACGGTTATAGTAAATTTAACAGGAAAGACACTTACTTCAGGGCTCAATTTGGAAGACAAGATCATCTATATTTAATACATAGTCCGCAGAATTAGTATGGGAGTGTTAGTGTGGGAAAAGAGAAAAGGTGAAGTATATCTTTGCTCAATTGTCCTTAGCAAATCAACATAAGATAAGAAATTTTATTACTACGCAAGGAGGAATTTTGGTCATGAACAAAAAAATATTAATTTCTATTATTGTTTTTGTTATCGTTATTACAACTCTGTTAGTAAACTCGGTTTTAGCGGCTCCATGCACCCGGGACAACGAGCGATTTGGGATTATTGTGGTGCTTGAAAATTCATCCGCTCGAATTCAAAATTTCGACTGGGCTGCTGCTATGATTGGATTGGATATGATAAATACAGCCGATCTTCTTTTAGCATATATGGATAGCAATCTTGGGGTAACACAAGAACAGCTGGAAGCATATTTAAAGCAATTAATTAGAACAAATGCTATACGTCCAGCTATTTCTAACAAATCGATCGTTGGGACGACGTCATTGCCAGGCAGTCCAGATGTGATGGGACCTAATACTCGAGCAGTATTCAACAGCAATCCTATTTGGGGGGTTGTAGCATTGCGAGAAGGTCATTATGCCCAAACTGCTGCTGCTCGTCGCTGGGGTGCAACCTCTTTACATAATGGAAATGGTGATGCATTTAGACATGCAGCATGGAATGCCTTGATGATGCTATATATTGGAAGCAGATCTTTTGTTGAGAGATTTGCTACTGCTTGGGAAGATGATGGTGATTTAAACGGGCAACCCGCAATAGAAAGGCAGATGGATATTATTAACAATAGACTTGGGTTGAATATGGGTGCGAATAATCCAAATGCTGGCCCAATGGAACTAGAAAATATGGTTAAAAATGCAATTACTGCTGGAAGAGGTGTCAGAATTGTAAATGGTAGAATAGTTGTTACAAACAGTGCAGGAAGTATCTGGTGATCCTCTCTCCTAGACAGGGATATTATAATTGTGGGCTGTCTCAACCATTCCTATCCTCAACAAGAAGTGTTTCAATTCGTTTTCTAATACTGCTACTATTTTCCCACATTATTCCCACAAAAGTTTTAGATGAGTATAGTTATCTACAGACAGTTATCCCTCGTTTTCCTTGATAATTCTACGTTTTAGGAAGTTATAGAAGGTTATAAACACGCCTCGTCCGACTCAGAAGGTTGGGGGTTCAACTTCCTCCAGGCAAGAGGTTGAGGTATTATTCTTTCAGCACTTCCAAATACTGATTAAGTGCGTCAGAATATCGAGGCAAAGGCACATGTTTTCCTTGCTCCCAGTTCCGTAGAGTTTTAACATCAACTCCTATAATTTGGGCAAATTCTTCTTTCGTTAAGCCATGAAACAAACGGGCTTTCGTAAATGCCTATCTTAATATATTTTTAATCTTTTTATTGAGGGTTTTTGGTTGGTAATTTTGTTTGTCCAACGCAAGACCAATCAATGCAAAGGGTGTATACTTTCAGGCATGGGGAGTTTTAAATTCACTTCTTACGAAAACATAAGTATGTGTGAGGAGTTCTGGTGCCGAAGGTGGGAGTCGAACCCACACGAGGGGTGAACCTCACCGGATTTTGAGTCCGGCGCGTCTGCCAGTTCCACCACTTCGGCACGCTGAAAACTGAATGCAGTTATGCTACCACAGTTTTTAAATTATTGCAATGGGTTTTTGCGACTTATGATATAATTAAATTATTGTTTATTTTTGCAACATTTTATTGATTTCCACGTCAAAATAATTGAAATCATATAGAAAGGAGATGCTACGAATGTTTCGTAACAAGGGTAGAAAAATTGTTGTAGTTGTGGCGGCGGCATGCATTGTAGTGGTTGTGATAGTTGCTGCAATAGCGATTCTGCCATTAATTCGCCAAAATGAAAGTAATGATATGGCTGGATGGCCCGTGGCAGAAGAACCTGCTATCTCTATGCCAGAATCAGCGCCTGCACCAGCGCCACCTTCGGAGCAAAGAGTTCAGGCTACGGTAGGTTTTACAGCAACCGCATCCAGAGATACGGCGGCGGTTGAATCGCCTGAGTCAGCACCGGGAGTTGAAACAACGGACAGAAAAATTATAAAGTCGGCGTATATGGCACTTGACACCGTGGAATTTGAGCGCACAACCGATTCCATTGTGGGGAAAACCTCTGCGATGGGAGGTTATGTCGAATCCTCAAGCATACACGGGACAAGGCTTGCTGACAAGGGTCAACCTTCCCGAAGGAGTGCCAATTTCCAAATCCGTATACCTGAAGATCAATTCGAAGCTTTTATGTCCGTCGTTGGAGAATTAGGGGTGGTGACGACCGAGCAGATCACAGGTCAAGACATTACCGGGCAGTACTTCGATACCGAAACTCGGGTGAGGACGCTTAAGGTTCAGGAAGAACGCCTTTTGTCGCTGCTTGCCAAAGCCGAAGAGCTGACCGATATAATCGAGATTGAAAGGGAGCTCTCAAGGATCAGGTTTGAGATAGAGAGCTTGACCGGTACGCTTAAGGGTTGGGATCACATGGTGGATTTCTCCCGGGTGGGTATTGATGTATACGAGGTAGAGGAGCTTAAGGAAATTGAACCGAAGCCTGAAACCTGGCTTGACAGGATTGGGAAGGCATTCAGAGATTCGCTTAAAAACCTTGTGGCACTGCTTGGGGATATGACAGTGTTTTTTGTGGCGGCATTGCCTTATTTTGCAGTTTTAGCAGTGTTTGGATGGTTCGTATGGAAATTGTTAAGAAAGAAAGTTGAAACAGGAAAAATCAAGGGAGGAAATACAGATGAAAAATAAAGTTATAATTTCAGTGGTATTGATTTTAGCGGTATTGTCAATTGGCACTCTTACCGGGATATTATTGTCGATGCAGGATGAGCCGCTTGTTGCGGCGGCTGAACAAACGGAGGAAAATGACGAAAACATATTGGTTGTTTCAGGTATGGGCAAAGTTAGTCTTACCCCGGATATAGCGCATATTAACGCAGGTGTTGAAACTATAATGAAAGATGCCCGCGAGGCGCAGGATGAAAACGCAAAGATAATGGACAGAATAATCAAAGCACTCAAAGATGCCGGGATACAAGAAAAGGACATACAGACTGTGAATTACAGTGTTCATGTTGAGTATGATTATAGCGGGAACGAGAGAAGACTAATCGGATACAGGGTTTTTAACAATGTGAGAATCGCAGTCCGGCAGATCGATCGTGTAGGCGAGATTCTTACAAAAATGGCTGAAGCAGGCGCTAATAATTTCTTTGGAATAAACTTCGGAGTGGAAGATTCAGAAGAAGCTTACAACGAAGCATTGAAAAAAGCAATCGACGAAGCCAAAGATAAAGCTTCATTTATGGCTACGCAGGCAGGTGTAAGTTTAGGTAAGCCGGTTGCCATACATGAGGGGCAAGCACCTTCAGGAGTTCCGTTTGGTAAAGGAATGGATATGGCAAGACGGGAGTCCGCAGCAGCTCAGATACCTATAATGGAAGGTGAGCTTGAGGTTCAGGCTTCAGTAACGATAGTATTTGAAATAAAATAGTGAAGTGAGCAAAAAAGAGCTTTCTCAAGAAAAGAAAGCTCTTTTTTATGAGCACACAAATGAATATTATGAGCATTTGAACAAATACGCAACAAACAGAATAAATGAAAATAATCGAAGATAGAGGTTGAGATTAACGGGCGTTTGAAGGTGTTTTGCCTTTTATTGATTTAAACACTCTGTTAAATGTCCGGACGCTATTAAAGCCGCAATCCAAAGCGATATCAACTATAGGTAAATCCGTTGTGCTAAGAAGCGTTTCAGCTTTGTTGATTCTTGTTGTATTAAGATATGTCTTAAAGCTTGTTCCGCATATGTTTCTGAAAAGTCTGGAAAAATGAAATGGACTCATATATACGTGAACAGCCAAATCGTCGAGGGAAATATCATTGGCATAATTATCTTCCAGATAATTTAACGCAAGCTGTATAGCCTTGATTTCTGAAAATACTTTGCTATCTCTTTTGGTTTCAGTGGAGCAGCAGGGTATATTCCTTAAGGCAATCCCGCAAAATTCGTAAAGTAGCCCTTTTATAAACATATCGTAGGAGCTCTGTTTTTGTTCGTATTCAGTTATTAACAATCTGAAGATGTCTTCAATTCTTTTTAATGTAGATTTGGATATATTTTCATAAAAAGGCTGGCTCTTATCCATAAACGGGGTTACGAAGCGTATGAATTTTGGCCAACTACCAAAACTCTCTATTAGATCTGGGCGGAATATGACAATTATCACTTCGGATTCCGGATCGTCACTGGTATAAAAGTGAATATCACCGCTTCCGCAAATAGCGAAATCCCCCTTTGATAAGATACGGTTTTCGCTGTTAATTCCTATCTGGATTGTTCCGCTTAATACATAAATCAATTCAACATCCAAATGCCAATGTGCCATAAAACTAAAGTCTTTTTCTTTAAACGCCTGAATCGGAATGTGTTGACCGTAGATTTTGGTTTCGTGAAATGCTTTCTTCATAATAACCTTTCTTTTGCGTTTTATACCTTTCGAATTATTACTACATGAGCAAAAAATGTCTATTGACAAAAGCTAAATGGCGAGATTTATATCACTGATATAGTATATCATAGTTCTTAATCAGGTAAAAACATAATAACATAAAACAGGGGAGAGTGTTAATATTGAAGCAGGCTTTGATTGTACAAGGTGGATGGGATGGGCACGAACCGGTTCAGGTATCAGAAGTTTTTGTAAATATTCTCAGAGGGGAAGGATTTAGTGTTGAGATTTCCGATACCCTTGATGCTTTTCTTGATGTAGAGAAATTGAAAAAATTACATATTATAGTCCCAGTATGGACCATGGGAAAGATAACACGCGAACAAGTGCAACCTGTGATAGAAGCGGTAGCTTCAGGAGTAGGCATAGCGGGCTGCCACGGAGGCATGTGCGATTCTTTCCGCGATAGTGTCGAGTGGCAATTTATGACAGGTGGTCAATGGGTTTCTCATCCCGGAGGCGATGGAGTTGAATATATTGTAAATATCAAGAAATATTCGAGTCCTATAGTTGAAGGCTTAGAAGACTTTATAGTGAAAAGCGAACATTATTATCTTCATATAGATCCTGCCATTGAAGTTTTGGCAACAACGCGTTTTCCGGCAGTAAAATGGTATCATTCTTCGAACGGGCACGTTGATATGCCGGTAGTCTGGACTAAAAGATGGGGACATGGGCGAGTATTCTATAACTCGCTAGGGCATCATGCGGATGTGTTTGATAATCCTGTTGCGCTTGAATTTATGAAAAGAGGCTTATTGTGGGCGGCACAAGGCAAGGATATAGCGCTTGAAAATAATCTTAATGCAGACGTATTTAAATCCGAAGACAAAATGTTTTAGGGAGGAAGACAAGTGGAAAGAATAAAGACTGGAATCATCGGATGTGGGAATATCAGCGGAATCTACCTAAAGAATCTCACACAGCTTTTTGAAGTAACAGAGGTTGTTGCATGTGCGGATATTGTCAGGGAAAGAGCGATAAGAAGTGCAGAAGAGTTTGGTATACCTAAGGCATGTACAGTTGAAGAGCTTATTTCAGATCCTGACATTGATATAGTAGTGAATCTAACTACTCCCGGCGTTCATGCTGAAATTAATTTGGCTGCAATTAAGTCCGGAAAAAGTGTTTATTGTGAGAAACCATTGGCTATAACTCGTGAGGATGGTCTTAATACGCTTGATGCGGCTGAAAAAAGAGGTGTTTTACTCGGAGCTGCTCCCGACACTTTCCTTGGAGCGGGATTGCAGACATGCCGTAAAATAATCGATGATGGTCTCATAGGAAAAACTATTGCGGCAACAGCTTTTATGCTCTGCCACGGTCATGAAAGCTGGCATCCGGACCCTGCATTTTATTATAAAACAGGGGGAGGACCTATGTTTGACATGGGACCTTATTACCTGACTGCCCTTATCTCTCTTATGGGTCCGGTTTCAAGGGTTACCGGTTCGGCAAATATCACATTTGATGAGAGAAAAATAACCAGCCAACCCAAATACGGAGAGATCATAAAAGTGGATGTTCCTACACACGTAGCAGGGATACTGGATTTTTCAAACGGTGCGGTCGCAACAATTATTACAAGCTTTGATGTATGGCATTCACAATTGCCGAGAATTGAAATTTATGGAAGCGAAGGTTCGCTTATGGTACCGGATCCCAATACATTCGGAGGACCTGTATACTTACGAAGACACGACCAAAAGGAGTGGACGCAAGTTCCTTTGACCCATTTATACTCTGAAAACAGCAGAGGATTGGGAGTTGCAGACATGGCATATTCTATTTTAAAAGGAAGAGAAAATAGGGCTTCAGGAAAACTTGCGTATCATGTCCTTGACATTATGCATGGATTCCATGATGCATCACAAGAAGGCAAACACATTAACCTTAAAAGTACGTGCAAACGTCCAGAGGCTTTAGGGGAAGGAGTTCTAGAAGGGTAAGGAGTTTAGAATAAAAGGGTGACATATATGTCACCCTTTTATTCCAGATGTCGCTACCCCTTCCACATACTGCTTCTGAAATAGCATAAACATGATTATTACCGGTATTGTTACCAGAACTACTCCTGCCATGATTATATTTGTTCTTTCGAAAAACTGGTTTTTGACGCTGTTTAAGCCTACTATTAACACATACATTTCGCGTCTGCTTATCATGGTACTTGGAATTAAAAAGCTGTTCCATGTGCCTGTAAAGCTTAGTATTATCATAGTGATAAGACCTGACTTTGCAAGCGGCATAACGATTCTGAAAAATGCTCCGGCCTTTGTCAATCCGTCGATTCTTGCGGCTTCGAGAAGCTCGTTCGGGACCGACATGAAAAATTGCCTCATTAAAAATACATAAATACACTGATATAGATAAGGGATTGTAAGAGCTAACATAGTATTTAGCCAGCCTAAACGAGCCATGTTTACATATACCGGTATCAGGATCATGTGATATGGTATCATCATAGTTGCGACAACAATAAAGAAAACGATGTTTTTACCAGGAAAGTTAAGCTTTGCAAGTGCGTAACCTGCCATAGTGTTGATAATGATGTTTCCCGCTAGTATAATGGCAGTCATAAGCGATGAGTTCCAAAGCCATCTTGGTACCATATAAAGAGGGTTTGTAAAAAACATAATATAGTTATCAAAGCTTAGCCTGTCTAAACCAACGATACTGTTTACATCCTTAAGCTCCTTAAATGAGGTGTAAATCGCATACAAAAACGGTAATATAAAGATCAATGCGAAAAATGAAAGTATTAGAAATATAAATATATCAAAAGGTTTGATTTTAAATTTTTTCATTTTACGCGTCACGCTCCTTTAAGAGCCTTCTTTGGATCATTGTCACGCCAAGGATGAGTAAAAAGAAGACAACGATTGATGCACTTCCAAGTCCGATTTCCATTTCTCTGATTCCCACTTGTATAAAATATGAGATTAATGTGGATGTTCTGCCTGCCGGTGATCCGAGCTGGCCGTACCTTGATATCGCCGCAACTTGGTCGAATATCTGAAAGGCATAGATTATTCCTACCGTAACAACAAAAGAAGTCACAGGACGCAATACCGGCACCGTTACATTAAGAAATTTCTGTAAGGCATTTGCACCGTCCACCTGACATGCTTCATAAAGCTCACGCGGTATACCCTGAAGTCCGGCGAGATATATGACCATAAAAAAGCCGACCTGTTGCCAGACGTACAATATCATGACAAAGGGGAGCGCGAGAGTTAAATTCGCCGTCCAAGTGGTATCGGGGAAGCCTAGATAAGACATAAGCACTGAGAAAAAGTTCCCTTGTGTGAATAAGATCATAAAGACAGTCGCAACGGCGATAGGCGATGTGACATAGGGCAGGAAATAAAGCGTTCTAAAGAATCCCTTGCCCGGAATTTCGCGATTTAACGCCATTGCAAAGAGCAACGCCATAAGGGTCTGAACTGGGACTGCAACCGCGACCAGTAACAACGAATTTGTTATCGCTCTGAAAAAATCCCTGTCTTCAAAAAGGGTAAAATAATTATCGAGACCTATGAAGCTTGCGGTTTCAAGGGTTATGAAATTAGCATCCTGAAAGCTTCGTAAAAAAGACTCGATCAAAGGGATAAAAAACCATACAATCCACAAAGCGACAAACGGAGTGACAAATAATAATCCTATGAAAGCGTCAGAATCGCTTATCCTCTTTAAAATGCCTTCTTGTCTATTTGCAGCGTTTTTCATAACTTCACTCCTATAAAGGAGGGGAAGATTGGATCTTCCCCATTGACTAATTAAATTCCTCTTGTATGCTGTCTAATATCTCTCTTACGGTTATGTCTGTGCCGCCCAGGATTTTCTCCTCCATTGCCTGTACAAGCAGCAGATTGAAGTTTCTCGTATCAGCAGGGTATCCGAAGTCTTTCGAATAGGGTACCATTGCTTCTATTGCGGCAAATTCAGGATTTACCTCATAGAATTTGCTTGCAAGAGCGGGTTTTGCCGGGTTTATGCCGACTCTTTCCATTATTGACTCCAATGCTTCATCTCTTGTAAGCCAGTAAGCTGCTTTTACCGCTGAGACTCTATCAACAGCGTCTTTAAGCACAACATAAGCGTCTGAGTGAGAGGTTGAACCTCGTGTTGTTCCCATAGGCATTGGAATGAAAGTGGCATTTATGTCCGGAGCAGCAGTGGCAAGATATCCTTTATACCACCATCCGCCTGTTGACATTGCTCCGCGAAGATTCGCAAAAACTTCGCCGTCCCAACCGAATCCGGCCTGTTTAGGTGTAATGGCAAGACCTTCGTCATAGAATTCAATTATGGTTTCGAGTGCTTGAACATTGGCATCTGAATTGATTGTTCTGCCGTTGCCCCAGCCGCCGCCAAAAGTAAGTATCCAATTTGTGAGATGGAACTCATGAAGGTTTATGATTATGCCTTTTGTGTCACCTTGAGTTAGAGTTCTTGCGGCTTCTCTGACTTCATCCCAGGTTGTCGGGGGTTCACCTAAGCCTGCTTCATCCCACATATCTTGATTTATGATGAACATTGCCGGCATGACGCTTTTTGGTATACCGTAAAGATTTTCATCAACAGTCCAGATGTCTTTTGCTGACTGTGCAAAAGTACCAAGATCTAAACCTGCATCAGCAACATAATTATCGATTGGAACGAAAAGTCCTTTTTCGATGAATTCGAATGCTCCTTCGTTAGTGAGCTTTACAATATCAGGTGCAGTTTTTGCTGCAATCTGTGCCGGAAGGTTGCTCCAGAAATCTTCGCTGCTTGGGAAAGGCTGAATTTCAACAGTCAACCCTGGAAACATCGAATCAGCTCCTTGGGCATTTTCAAGGCTTGCATTTAATTCTTCCTCAGAGCCCCAAAGTCCTACGCGAATTGTGACTGGTGTTGGTTCTTCGACTGCCGGTTCTTGTACCGGAGTCGGCTCCTGTGCCGGCTCTTGCTCAGGCGCAGCTTCTCTTGCGCAGCCTGTAAGCAATAGTCCTAAAATTAATGCTAATACTGTGATGAAGATTTTTATTCCTGTTTTGGTTCTCATCTTAGTCCTCCTTAGTTTTCGGTTTTGCGATAGCTATCTGTTACTAATAGTAAATCTTTTCTGAACATAAAAAAATTAGCACAACAACATTTTGTTAAAAACAACTGTGTTTTTTTCTCGATTAGTCAGAATTAATGATTGTTTATAATAAATGCTTAAATAGAATAACACATTATTAAATCAAATCACACTTAAAACTTGTCACGGTATTGCTTAGGTGACATTTTAACAAGCTTGCTGAAAACCACTGTAAAATGAACCGGGCTTTTAAATCCTACCTTGTATCCTATTTCATAGATTTTCAACGAGCTGTCTGAAAGGAATGTTTTGGAGTTTTCGATCCTTATGGTGTTTAAATAATCAAAAGGAGACTTGCCCGTTTCCGCCTTGAAAATTCTGCTTACATAATTCGGGCTGACCTGCAATGCTTCCCCTATTGACTTAAGTGTAATATCGTTGGTGTAATTTGCTTTTATGAAGCCTATGATTCTTTTTACAAGATATGAATACTCGGGTTTGATTATGGAGTTCACATCTTTTTGTACTCGATCACCGAAAATCTTTTTGTAGGTCCGGCATAATTCACTGAAACTTTCGCACAAGGAAATCTGCTCCATGTCTGAGAGCGATGACTGTCCGCCTCGGGTTAAAAACAACAATCCATTGAAAAGTCCCTTGACTTCGTCTTTTGACAGGCATGCGTTTAAAGAAATTAGATTCGTGAGCTCATCGAATGTTGCCAAGGATTTTTCAAGATGACCTTCTGAAATATGATCCTTTAAAACTTCAACAAATTTATCGATTTGCCGTCTTGGCGCATCAGCATCGATTTTCGCCAATTCTCGGTAATGGATGCTCGTTTTTGAATCTCTATAAAAATGCATATCAAGCGCTTTTGATGCCTGAGCAAACGCAATGCTGATTGAAGATAACTCCTGGAAAACATCGCTTACTCCGAATACGGCTTTGACATTTAAAAAACGCATTAATGCATCAATGACCAGGTTAACCAAAACATTTAAATTAGAAAAAGTGCTGCTCTCGGTGCTTCGAATATCTGAGCTTGTGATTAACGCATGGACATTTTCGCTGTATGGCAAGTATTCCTTACCTTTTTCCGTTTCAAGTATCCCGTTTAATATATTACTGACAAATGTCTGAAGCACATTTCTACCGGGGTTTTCATATCTTTTCATAACTTCTTCGATATTTGAAATCGAAAATAGTATGCAACCAAAATTATAATCTCCAAGCTTTATACTGCTTTTTTCGATCTTTTTGCGTATAAGCCCCGATGAGCCTAAAGTACCGGATAAAAGCTGTTTTAAAAGAGTATCTTTTGATAGGGCGTCAGCGACTTGCACTTTGTCAAAGCCGGTTTCTTCTGATTTCAGGATTTTACTTTTCTCTATTGATTCTTTAACACTTAACAAAGAATTTAGTATGTCCTGAGAGCTCATGCGTGGTTTATGAAGATAATCCGCCATTCCAAGTTTCATCGCCTCTCCGACATGTTCAAAATCATCGAAACTGCTTAATATTACCACTTTGCAATCAAAATTGTGATCTTTTATATACCGCATGACCTGTAACCCATCCATTTTAGGCATCTTGATATCAAGTAAAACGATGTCGGGTTTAAGTGATTCGATAAGTTCGATTGCCTTTAGTCCATCTTCCGCTTCGCCTATAATCTCCATTCCGTATTTATCCCATTCAGCGCATGACTTTATGCCAATGCGCACAAGGATTTCATCGTCAACAATAAGTATTCGCATTAAAACACCTGTCCTTTATCTCGTAAGCACTGCGTACAGTATGATCCAATGGTTTTAACCTGCGTCTCGCTCAATTCTTACCTCCGGGATTATGATTCGTGCCACGGTTCCTTCTCCGGGCTTGCTTTCTATAAACAATCCATAACCTTCTCCAAAATGAAGTTCCAGCCTTTTTTTGATATTGGAAAGGCCTATCGAATTGAAACTTCTGTGCGGCTCTTTATCCTCTTCTTCAAGGATTGTCTTTAAAGTTATTTCTTCAATTCCATTTCCGTTGTCGCATACTTCAAACACAAGCTTATTACCGATATGATGAAGATTTATCTGTAAGAAACCTTTTCTCCCGATGCCCTCAAAGCCATGTAGAACAGCATTTTCGATAACCGGCTGTAAAAGAAATTTGAGAGTTTTATAATTATAGATATCAGGGTCTACATTGTATACAACAGAAAACCTATTATAGTACCTTAAATTTAATATTTCTATATAATCCTTAACAAATTGGACTTCTTCACTAACCGGTATGAAATCTTCCCCATTTTTAGCTGCGAAGGCAAGCATTGAGGAAAGAGAGGCTATGGAATTTTCTATAGCGGTCGCGCCCTGCATATGCGCCAGCCACTTTATGGAATTTAACGTGTTATACAGGAAATGTGGGTTTATCTGCGATTGGAGTGCAAGCATTTCTGCATTGCGCTTTTCCCTTTCGGCTGAATAGATCCTGTCGATTAAAAGCTTGATATCAGTAAGCATTTTCTTGACAGTTGCTGCGATCTGGCCTACTTCTCCCTTTGCATCGTCAATTCTTATATCGAGATTTCCTTCCCCGACTTTTTTCATTTTTTGGTTTAAGCCATATAGAGGCTTTGTGATGCCAGTGGCAATAAACACCGCAATAAGGATCGAAGTCAAAACTCCAACAATTATCGCTATAAGCGCAATCCTCAACATCACATTTATATATGAAAACAATTCATCCGTCGGAATAATGGTGATAGCTCGCCATGATGACTTGGGGGAAGATGAAGAGATGAGGTATGAATATTGACCTAAAACATTTACTATACCATGATGCTGTCTGCTCAGGTTGGTATCTGTTCTCAGAACTTCGTGGATATCAAGTCCTAATTCTTCCTGGTTTCTGCTGAATATTACCCTGTTCTCCGCGTCCGTCAAGAAAAAAAGGCTGTTCTCGGTTATTTTTATATCCATCCACAATCTTTCAAGATTTAAAACGCCGACATTTATGATAACAACACCTAAGGTTTTACGGGATTGCGTGTCAATTATGCTTCGTGCGACAGATATAACAGGATCGCCTTCAGAAGTCATAAGATTTTCGGGTCGAATTCCGGTTATCGACAAATCACCCTGCAATTCTATAGTATTTTTTAACCATGGCTCTGCGTCGAAGTGATTGATGAAATAATCCATGTTGAGAAATTCGGCGGGGGAACGACCGTATATTCTGTTATTAACAGGATCAAAAAGTATAACCGAATCTATAAGTGGTGAAAAAGATTTGATCTTGGTAAAGGCAAACGTATTCATAGTCCTAAAGTCACGGCTTTTATCAAGCTCTGAAAGTTCTACGCCTGAGTGATGCTTTCTCATGATATCATAGATAGCTTTGTCTGAAATTGGATATTCAGACAGTTTAGATAATACGCCAAGAAATGTGTCCAGATTTTTAATTATTTGCTCGTTGCTTCTCACAGCGGATTTAACTGCCATATCGCGAATGGCCTGTGATGTGGGAGCGATAAGAAATAATATAAGCACTACGGCAGGAATGACAATAAAACCTATAAACAGGGCAATAAGCTTCTTTTTAAGTGAAAGATTATCATAAAAAGCCAGTATAGTATTCATTGAAGTCACCAAAAAGGCGGACACCTCTAGCATTTATTCCGGTCAAGCGGTGCTTTCAGAGAAACGAATGAGCATAACGATTCCGGTTGAGTAAAAGTATATAGTGGGGTAAAGGAGGAGTCAAGGATAATGAGACTGGTAATTCCTTATTTGCTGTTATATAATATTGAAAAATTCAATGTGCGAAAAAACTTAAGAGAGGTGGCAAAATTGAAACCAATACTAAACATAGGTCTTATCGGTTATAAGTTTATGGGAAAGGCTCACAGCAACGCTTTTCAGAGGCTTTCGATGTTTTGCGATCCGAGCGCTGAGATACGTTTGAAGGCAATTTGCGGGAGAGATGAAGAATGGGTAAAGGATTCAGCCAAGAAGTTTGGTTGGGAAACGTATGATACATCATGGGAGAGATTTGTTAAAAGAGATGATATAGATGTAATAGACATAACAGCTCCCAGTAATTTCCATAAGGACATCGCCATAGCTGCTGCAGAATCCGGAAAGCATGTATTTTGTGAAAAGCCTCTTGCGCTCAATCTCAAGGATGCGCGAGAAATGCTTAAGGCAGCTGAAAAAGCAAAAATAAAGCATCAGATAGGTTTTAATTATCGTTTTGCGCCCGCTGTACAGCTTGCTAAAAAACTTATAAATGATGGGAAGATTGGCAAGATATTTCACTTCAGAGGCTTTTATCTTCAAGATTGGATAATTGATCCGAATTTTCCTCTTGTATGGAGACTTGATAAGAAAGTTGCCGGGTCAGGTTCTCATGGAGATTTAGGAGCTCATCTTATCGATGTCGCACGTTTTTTAGTGGGCGAATTTGATAAAGTTATTGGAATGAACAAAACCTTTGTTAAGGAAAGACCAATTGTAGAAAAGATGACAGGCCTAAGCGGAAAAGCGCAATCAGATGCGCCAAAAGGTGAGGTCACAGTAGATGATGCAACAATATTTCTTACTGAGTTTAATAATGGCGCACTAGGTTCTATTGAAGCGACTCGATTTGCGTATGGTCATAAGAATGCTATGTCATTTGAAATAAACGGTGAAAAAGGCAGCTTAAGGTTTGAATTTGAAAGGATGAATGAGTTACAGTATTGTTCGTCTGAAGATCAAGAAGGGACAGGAGGATTCAGGACAATACAAGTGACCGAATCCATCCATCCGTACGCAGGATTTTGGTGGCCTGCCGGTCATGTGATAGGCTATGAACATACCTTTGTGCACGAACTATATGAATTTATCGAAGGCATCGCAAAAGATAAACCCACATCCCCAGACTTTTCAGATGGTGTGAAGTGCTCGCAGGTACTTGAGGCTGTGGACTTGTCAATTGAGGAAAGACAATGGGTAAAGGTGGATAGTTTGTAAATGCTTTAGGTCATGGATCACGGCCTTTGCTGCCGATAGCTGTTATTATTAAATGAATCTAGATTTTTTGTGTTTGGAGGATGCTATGGATTTTCTATGCGATTCTCGATACTTAGTCTTGCCGACTAACCGCCATGCTAAAACAAAGCGATTGGAATTCTATCACAACGATAAACTGATCTACGATCTTGATATTAAGCTGGACTATAAATTACCGGAACAGTTGTTTTATCTGGATGTCTCCAGGTTTATGGGAATGAATTTAGCGCTTAAAAGCGCACCCTGCATTGACATAGAGGTTCAAAAAGCTGAAAATTTACCTGAGGATCATTTAAAATATCCTGGGAAATATAAGCCGCTTTTTCATTTCACTTCTAATTCAGGATGGATTAATGATCCCAATGGTCTTTACTTTTATGATGGTCAGTATCATTTGTTTTACCAGTACAATCCGGTCGGAGTGCAATGGGGAAATATGCATTGGGGACATGCAGTTAGCAATGATCTAATCCATTGGTTGGAAAAGGGAATAGCTCTTTATCCTGATGAATTGGGGACTATGTTTTCAGGTTCGGCAATTGTTGATAAGGATAATGTTACAGCACTTAAAGAAGGTCAACATGATCCCATACTTCTTTATTATACTGCCGCAGGCGGTACATCGTTGCTTTCTAAGGATAAGTCTTTCACTCAATGCCTGGCTTTCAGCGTTGATGGTGGGAATTCATTCAAAAAGTACCACAAGAATCCACTTATACCGAATATAGATGAGGGTAACAGAGATCCAAAAATCATCTATCACGCCGAGTCGGGGAATTATGTTATGGCGCTATATATGATCGGTAATGATTTTGCGTTTTTCAGTTCGAAGGATTTGCTCAATTGGGAGCTTAAACAGAGGATATCGCTTGGTGATGACTGGGAATGTCCGGATTTTTATCCTTTGCCGGTTGACGATGATGTTAATTGTGTTAAATGGGTATTGACCGGGGCTTCTGACAGATACATCGTGGGAAGCTTTGATGGATATGAATTTATACCAGAAACATCTGTAAAAAAACTCCAATATTCCACTAAGAGCTATGCATCTCAATCCTGGTCAAATATCTGTAAAAACGACGGCAGGCGGATAAGGATTGCTTGGAATCGATTTGAGATTCCAGATATGCATTTCAATAATTCGATGACTTTTCCATGTGAGATGAGCCTTAAAAATTATTCCGGGGAAGTATTTCTTTGTGCTAATCCTGTGCATGAAATAGAAAAGATTTATAGAAACCTTTATAGGGAATTAGATCTAAAGATTCAGGCTTCATGTGAGTATACTTATAATCTCAATGGAATGGCTTACGATATAAAGCTTGTTTTTTCAAATGATTGTAGCAGTTCTGTTTGTATCTCAGCGTTTGGCTTGGATATTCACTGTGACTTTATCAAAAATGAGATTTTATGCGCTGGGGATACTGCACCGATGATATCTGTTGAAGGGATAACAGATTTACGAATGCTGATTGACGTAAACGCTACGGAAATTTTCATAAATGGCGGTAAAGCATTTATGTGTATAGGTCACCTGCAGGATTATAATTTGAACAAGTTCAGTATCAAGGCAACCGGAAATGACATTGAGATGAGGTCTTTGGAAATTGCTGAATTGAATGGGATTTATTAGTTATTAGACTTGAAAAATCAAATGTATTTCAGTGGGAGCTAAATAAAATACAGGAGTTTAATCATGGTTGCAGTAATCGGCAGTCTTAATATGGATCTGGTTGCGTATGTTGATAGAATACCAAGAGTCGGGGAAACTCTGACTGGGAGGCGATTAATAGAATTTTGTGGCGGTAAAGGCGCAAATCAGGCTGTTGCAATTGCAAAACTTGGGGCACCGGTTAACATGATAGGGTGTATAGGTTATGATGACAGAGGGCTTTCATTGTTGAATTCCTTGACAGATAATGGAGTAAATGTAAAATATGTTAATCAGACTGTCGATGTACAGACCGGTGTAGCGCTTATACAGGTCGATTCTTGTGGGGAAAATACTATAGTTGTTATTCCTGCGGCTAACGATATGCTTAGCGTTGAATCAATTAAAAAATCGATTAATGCGATTAATGAATCAGCCGTTGTAGTTGCTCAGTTGGAAATTCCGGCAGAAACCGTGAAATATGCATTTGAAGTTGCAAAAAGCCTTGGAAAGATAACAATTCTTAATCCGGCACCTGCAGACATGTTTGACGATTCTCTATTAACAAATACGGATATTTTGGTTCCAAATGAAAGAGAGTTAGAATCTATTAGTGGAATACCAGTAAAAGTAGATGAGGATGTATCAATTGCTGCCCGAATTTTACTTGATAAAGGTGTTAGACATTTAATTATTACTTTAGGCGAGAGAGGATGTATGCATTTTACTGGAAATGATGTAAAGGCATATGATGGGCGAAAAGTGATAGCTATAGATACCACTGCGGCAGGTGACAGTTTTGTAGGTACTTTGGCTGCTATATTGAGTGAGGGAAAGGGAATTGTTGAAGCTATAAAATATGCAATAACTGCAAGCGCTTTGACAGTAACCAAAGAAGGAGCTCAGATCGCTTTACCATATCGTGCTGAGGTAGATAATTATTTAAAAAATGAGATTTAATTTGAGGTGAACCAAAATGAATTACCCAAAATTCCCTGAAAGTTTGTTGCTTAATAGGCTTAGCTTACCCGAAGGCAAGATTGATATGGTCATTGACACCGACACGTATAATGAAGTCGATGATCAATTTGCGCTCGTTTACGCTTTGGGTTCAAAAGAAAAATTGAACGTTAAGGCGGTTTATGCAGCGCCTTTTTTCAACGACAGATCTATTGATCCTGCCGATGGAATGGAAAAAAGTTTCGATGAAATTCTTAGAGTTCTAGACAAGATGAGCGAAAGGCCGCATGAGGGTTTTGTATTTAAAGGCTCCACTCGTTATCTTGAAAGTACGGATACTCCCTGTGACAGCGAAGCGGTGCGAGATCTCATAAAAAAGGCCAGTGAAACCGAGAATCTTTTGTATGTCGTTGCTATCGGAGCTATCACCAATATTGCTTCAGCTATACTTTTAAAGCCTGAGATAATAGAAAAGATTGTAGTTGTATGGCTGGGTGGACATGCTCATTATTGGCCGGATACCAAAGAATTCAATCTTGCGCAGGATGTGGTTGCCGCCAGAGTGTTGTTTGATTGTGGCGTTCCGTTGGTTCAAATCCCTTGTATGCCGGTAGCCTCGCATTTGATAACTACATTGCCTGAACTAGAAAAACACATTGAAGGCAAGAGTTCAATTGGTAGCTATCTTACCGATATTGTCAGAAATTACAGCGATAACCTCTATGCGTGGTCAAAAGTTATTTGGGATATTTCTGCCGTGGCTTATTTGATCAATCCTTCATGGATTAAGACTCAAGTGGTTCATAGCCCGATATTAACAGATCAAGTTACTTGGAGTATGGATCACGGAAGACACTTTATAAAAACTGCGATAAGTGTTGACAGAGACAGCATTTTTGAGGATCTGTTCAGCAAAATAGGAAGGACGATATGATGAAACGATTTAAAATCGCATTAGTAGGATGCGGGAGTATGGCAAGGGCTTGGGCTGAATATGCCATGGCAAGAAGTGACTGTCAAATAGTCTCACTAGTGGATTTGGCACCAGAAAACGCTCGCAGATTTGCTGAGCAGAACAAGCTTGAATGCATCATCCATAATGATCTGAAAGAGGCTATAAAGTTTTCAAACCCTAACCTGGTGTTTGACATAACTGTGCCGGATGCACATAGAACCATTGTTACTACCGCATTGGAGCTTGGCTGTGATGTGTTAGGAGAAAAACCTATGGCCTCAAGCATGGAAGATGCAAAGCAAATGCTTAAAGTTGCTCAGAAATTTAAAAAGTCATATTCAATAATGCAGAATCGAAGGTACTTAAAGAATATAAGAGAACTAAGAATGATGCTTGCAAAAGGTGTAATAGGTGATATTGGTTATATTGGAGCAGACTTCTTTCTGGGACCTCATTTCGGAGGTTTCAGGGATATGATGGATAGCCCGCTTTTGCTTGATATGGCAATACATACATTTGACCAAGCGAGATTTATTGCCGATGCGGATCCCGTTTCCGTGTACTGCCATGAATATAACCCTCCCGGTTCATGGTATCGTGGGAATGCTTCTGCGATTTGCATTTTTGAGTTTAGTAATTCTTCGGTATTCTGTTACAGAGGATCATGGTGTGCCGAAGGGTTTAATACTTCATGGGAATCAGACTGGAGGATAATCGGAAGCAAAGGTACTATTCTTTGGGATGGCACTAACCCGCCTGTCGGAGAAGTGGTAGAAAAATGCGAAAATGACAATTTCATGAATAAAGCACATTCAATTAAAAGCACGGAGAGTTGGTCTGGCAGCGAAGGTCATACCGGCTGCCTTGATGAGATGTTTAAGGCTTTGATTGAAGGTAGAAAAGCGGAAACTGATTGTTCGGATAATATAAAAAGCATGGCAATGGTATTCGGAGCGGTTGAAAGTGCCAAGAAAGGCAAAAAAATATTTTTACGAGACTATCTGGATTTTTAAACAGATATAGTTAGATTAAAAAAATATAAAACATGGAGGAGTATCATAAATGCTGTCAAAGGCTCAAATCGAACAGCTAAGAGAAAAAGCTTATGAATATTTTACAAAAGCAAATATTGTTCTGACAAAAGAAGAAAAAGAAAACATAGAGGTGGCAGACTTTGGTTTAGGTGATATCGAGAATAGCGGTCTTGAACTGTTAACCTATGTGAATACAGACAGATATTGCGCAAAAGAAATGGTTCTCTTTCCTCATCAAACCTGTCCCGAGCATCGTCATCCGAGCATAAATGGAAATCCCGGCAAACAAGAAACCTTTCGCTGCAGGTATGGGAAAGTATTCCTATATGTTGAGGGAAAAAAAACAACAGATCCCTCTTGCAGACCTCCAAAAGACAGTGAGCAGTATTTTTCTGTCTGGCATCAAATCGAATTGAATCCGGGAGAACAGTATACAATTGATTCCAATATACTTCACTGGTTCCAATCGGGAAAAGAAGGAGCGGTAGTATCGGAGTTTTCATCTCACAGCGATGATGAATCGGATATTTTTACAGATCCCAGAATCAAACGCATACCTGAAGTTATCAATTGATATGTAAGGGGAATGAAATATGCCTGAAGTAACGTGTATCGGTATTCTTGTGGCTGATCTCGTCGGTGGGCCGCTAGTGACATATCCATCGAAAGGCAAGCTGGTGACTGTGGAAAATATGGGGCTATATAATGGAGGATGCGCAACTAATACCGGTATAGCCCTTGCACGATTGGGAATTGAGACGCAAGTCTTAGGAATGGTTGGATATGATGGTTTGGGAGACTTTTTAGTAAATTTATTAAAAAAAGAAGGTATAAGCACCCGGGGCATTTCAAGAAGCAGTACAAAAAATACTTCCGCAACAATGGTGATTCTTAACGAGAGCGGAGGAGGATATTGCGAAGTTTTTCATGCCTTATGGAATCAAGACACTGGTGTTAAAGATGGGTGAAATGGGGAGTTTTGCTCAGAACTCAAAAGAAAGGATTTTCATGCCATCATTTAAAGCAGATGTCAAAGATACAACCGGTGCGGGTGATGCTTTTGTCGCAGGATTTTTGGCAGGTGTTGCAACAGGTCTTGAATTAAAAGAATCCCTTAGGTTGGGAAATGCGCTAGGAGCTTTATGTGTTATGAACTTTGGCGCTTCAAGCGGTGTGAGGTCATGGGATGATACAATGACCTTCATAAAAGAACATGAGTATAAGCTTCATGAGAATATGGGACTGTGGTGATATGATGGAAAAAGTTATACACTTTGGAGCAGGGAACATAGGTAGAGGGTTTTTAGGCCAGCTATATTTTGAGTCGGGGCTTGAGACGGTTTTTGTTGAGATAGATCCACATATAGTTGAGCTTTTAAATAAATTTCAAGAATATCCTTTAAATATCGTTGATGATACAAATTCCAAGGAAATCGTCATTAAGAATGTAAGAGCAGTAAACGGTCTAAAATCAGAAAAAGTGGCTGACGAGATATCGGATGCCCGCTTTATATCCACAGCCGTAGGTGTAAGCTCTCTGCCGAAGATAGCAGGACCCATTGCTAAAGGTTTATTAAAGAGATGGGAGAACCGAAACTTTAATCCCATTAACATAATCGTTTGCGAGAATCTGATTAATTCAGACAAATATTTAAGAGACATGATTTCACAAGAATTATCCGCAGAATATACCAAAACTTCTGCAGGGGAATCAGTTGTTTACCTTCTCAATGAGTTTGTAGGAATATCTCAAGCTTCCATAGGACGTATGGTACCGGTAATGAACGAGGAGATGAAAGAAGGAAATCCTCTCAGAATATGGTCAGAGAGCTACTCTGAGTTTCCGGTTGATAAAGATGGTTTTAAAGGGGACATACCTCAGATAAAAAACCTTATGCCCTTTAGTCCCTTTGATTACATCATAAAAAGAAAAATCTACATTCACGGTGACTTCGGGAATCACTATTGGCATAAAAACGCTTCTTAAGACTGAAAATCTATTTGTTTTAGCATCCGGAAAGCATAAAGCGTGCATTGTAAAGAAAGCGTTTAGTGAAAAGCCCTCTGATGCCATACCTGCATCGCTTTTACAAAGTCATACAAACCTCATAGTTGTTTTAGATAATGATGCTTCTTCGGTTCACCCGCATTTTGAAAATCCGCAGTTTCTGCAAACGAGGCATCCGCTCTCGTGACTGACTGCGCTTCCGCAATCGGGGCAGTTTCCGCTTTTAATTTCCTTTTGAAATTCACTTATTACCTGAGCCGGGTTGTCTTGGATGTCAAGTTTTGGCTTTACGGTTTTCTCGCCGTTTTTTAGTTTGATCATCCTTTCAAGCACTTTGCCTATCGCATCCGGACAGGATAGTACTTTTAGACCCTCTTTATGCCTTAAAGTAGAGTGGCAGCGTATGCCTTTTAGTTGTTCGACCATGACTTCCACATCAATACCAGATCGCAATGCCATTGACACAAGGCGGCTTGTTGCTTCTGACTGGGAAGGGCAGCCGCCTGCGCGTCCTAAATTGGTAAACACCTCGCATATGCCGTTTTCGTCATAATTGACAGTGATGTAGAGATTACCGCATCCTATCTTGACTTTTTCTGTAATTCCCATAGTCACATCCGGCCGCTGACGGGGCGTTACTTTTACCGTGTCTACGCTTGCCTGAGATGTTGTTGCTATATCGGATGTCTTCTCAGTGGTTTCACCATCGCCTTTGTTCTCGTCATGCCTTATACTTAAAACCTGAGCCTGACGGCTTTGATCACGATATATGGTTACTCCCTTGCAGCCTGTCTGATACGCCATCGCGAAGACATTTGCCACATCCTCCCTAGTTGCCTCTTTTGGGAAATTTACTGTCTTTGAAACGGCATTGTCGGTATATCCTTGAAATGCCGCTTGCATTAGCAGATGATACTCAGGCGATATGTCGTGCGCTGTGACGAAAATATGTCTTAAGTCCTCGGGGATAAGTTCAATATTCTTAACTGTGCCGTTTGCGGCGATTTGCTGCATGAGCTGATCGGAATAAAGACCTCTGTCTTGCATAACTTTTGTAAAATAGGGATGTACCTCAACTAGGCGATCATTGTCCATTACATTTCTTTCAAATGATAGCGCGAAAAGAGGCTCAATACCGCTTGAAGCGCCGCATATAATGCTTATAGTTCCTGTCGGCGCTATGGTCGTGGTCGTAGCATTTCTCATAAGTCTGCCATCTTTAAGAGTACTGTTGTGGAAATTAGGAAAAGCTCCTCTCAATTTTGCCAGCTCATGGGATTTATCTTTAGACGAGTCTTGTATTGTTTTCATAATCTTACGTGCTATGGATATACCTTCTTCTGAATCGTATGGCACTCCCAGCATAAACAGCAAATCGGCAAACCCCATCACCCCAAGTCCGATCTTCCGATTAGCTTTGGTGTTTTCATCAATCTCCGGAATAGGGTATTTGTTTATGTCGATTATGTTGTCAAGAAAGTGAACTGCGCTATGCACTGCCTTTTTTAGTTTATTATAATCAATTTCGTATTTTCCATGGGATTGCCTTATCATCACTGATAAATTGATTGAGCCTAAATTGCAGCTTTCATAAGGCAGAAGGGGTTGTTCGCCGCAGTTATGCACATAAATTCCGTTTGCATCAAACGCATTAATTCCTGGAATTTGAACATCATAAACTGGGCACTCACCGGCATTGACTATATCTGTTACTTCGGTTACGAAACGCTCTCTGTTAAGATTGCGTTTGTATTTGTTTAATAAGGTTTTAAGCATTGACATTTTCCTCATGTTGTTAAAACCTACAATTTCAGCAAAATAAAACAGATTATCCTGTGATATGACCAACTCATGACCGGATTGCACGAAACAGGCTAAAAGCCCTCCTTTTCCGTCAGGCATCTGCTTTATGCCGCTTTTTTTACGGCTTTTATAAATAGTCGCAGCTATTCCTAACCTTTGGAGCATACGTTGTGCGATTCTAAGACATTCCAAGTCGTGCTGCCATAGCCTGACTGACACACCCTTTCGCTGAGAACCGATTACTGTTCCATCTGAATCGAATAGTCCTTTTAAGTAACCGACATGAAAATCATAGCTCGTCTTTTCCAAAAAAATTGTAGCCTTTTTGTTTCCGGGGAAAATACGGTACTCGGCTGCCAGATCTCTTAAAGAGGTAAGACGTAGGCGGTTTTCGAGTCTGTTGGAGATAATGCTTTGAAAGCCTTTGAAATCCCTTCTGTGAGGTAAAGTATGAGCAGCGCCACAAACAGCCTTCATTAGAATCTCAGCTTCCTCATCGTCACCCCAAACGGATATTATCCCGCCTTCCTTTTTTAGCGTTCCATCGCCCGTCAACATTCCCAGCAAATAGCCATCATCATGTGTGCCTGTGCCTTCCCATTTTAGGCCTCTGTTATTTGAAAGTACAATTTTATCACCTGATTTTAAATCACCCGCCGATCTCCATTCTGAATCGATTCTGAAACGAGTGACATTTGTTGCGCACATTATTTTATGATCAGGCGTCAGAGTGAGATTATAGCCTCTGTCGGTACGAATTTCTATTACATGTTTCACGCCGGTTTTGAAAAAGCCTTTTTCGTCGGTTTTATGAAACTTACCGTTTAAGGCAATGTATTCTTCTTTTCCAAGGATTTCGCAGACTTGTTTAGGACCTGACTTTGTTACTATCCAAGAATCGCCCGTTATGCACGGATTAGTGCTTTCGATCATCCCCATCTCGGGCGTTACATTGTCCCTATTCATGCGGTCTATGAATACGATTCCCGGCTCTCCATTGTTCCAGGCGTTTCCTACTATCATGTCAAATATTTCACGGGCGTTTTCCTGGCGAATGGCTTGTTCTGTCTTAGGATCTATAAGATCATAGAGAGTATCTAAATTGACCGCTTCCATAAAAGCATCAGTAACTGCTACACTAATATTGAAATTCGTTATATCTTCATTATCTTTCTTGCAAGTTATGAATTCGCGTATATCGGGGTGATCCACACGGAGTATCCCCATATTTGCGCCTCTTCTGGTTCCGCCCTGCTTGACCGCTTCGGTTGCGGCGTTGAACACTTTCATGAAACTCACAGGACCGCTTGCTACTCCGCCTGTCGACTTCACTGTCGAGCCTTTTGATCTTAAGCGGGAAAAACTAAAACCAGTACCGCCTCCGCTTTTGTGGATTAAAGCAGCGTTTTTTACTGCATCAAATATGCCTTCCATGCTATCAGGCACAGGCAGTACAAAGCATGCGGATAATTGCCCAAGCGGTCTGCCCGCATTCATGAGTGTAGGGGAGTTGGGCATAAACTCAAGATGTGTCATCATACGGTAGAATTCATCTTCAAGAGCCTTTATGTCCGCAGTCTTGTCATAAAGCGTTTCTGCGAAAGCCGCATGCTTTGCGACTCTGCGAAACATATCTTCAGGCGTTTCTGTGAGATTTCCCGATTCATCCCTTGTAAGGTATCTTTTTTCTAAAACTTTTATCGCATTTGGTGTAAGCATAACTCCTCCTAATATTGGGGACGGTTCTCGTGATTGCGAAATATTTATCAATCGTAAAAATTGCTTCCTTGGTCTTTGCATAAAGCAATGGAACTTCTTTTGTTAATCAGCTTTTCGATTGGAAAGGATGCGAAAAACAATAATGAAGCCACGATGCTTAAAATCATACCCCAAAAATACATGGGGCTTAATCCGAAGTTATCAATAAACCAACCGCCGCCAAAACTGCCTATAATCCCGCTCAAACCAAAAGATAATGAAGCAGCCATTGTTTGGGCAGTTGATTTAAGCTCCGCAGGAGCCAGAGAGTAAATATAGTAAACCATTCCGGATAAGTAGAGTGCAAACGATGGACCTTGAGTAAGCTGAATCAATATAACATGGAAAGGTGTTGTAGCAAGGAAGTAGAATGTTTGCCTTAAAACGAAGAATAAAGTGGATGCGATAATTAAATGAATTGGTTTAAACCTTGTGTTAAGCTTTGCAGATATAAGAAACATCGGGATTTCGCTTATGGCAACAAGTGAAAATAACATTCCCACCTGTTCTTTTTGTCCACCAACCGATTCGATGATGTTTGGCAGAAAGATAAAAGTAGCTCTGTGTGGAATCATAATGAGAGTCGCAAAAACTATTAATAGTATATATCTAGGGTTTTTAAACAATCTAGCAGGCTTAAGCTCTCTGAAAGACAAAGAGTTTAATGGTTCTTCGGATGAAGTGCGTAAAAGTAAAATTACCGCCAAAAAAGCCATGGCTCCATAGAATGGAAATACGATTGAAACAGAGGTTTCTTGTATCAATAACGTAAAAACATAAACCATAAGAGCATAACCTATTGAACCCCAAACTCTGATGCTGCCGTAATTAATTCTTATAGGGCTATCATTTATGCCGCGTACTACCCAGGCGTCGAGAAGAGGAGCCAGAGTGCTTTCAAAAAAAGTTAGTAAGGACAACAAAAGACCAATAAGTAACATTGACTGAAGAAAGGGCAGAGTCAATAGCAACAGTGAAGCTATCGAAATACACATTATAAAAACTTTACGCACAGATCTTGTCCAATCGCTAACAATTCCCCAGAATATCGGAGAAAAGATGACAATAAATGAATTTATCGCTACGATTGTTCCGATTGTCGTGTTATTAAATCCCAAAGTCTGCATAAACAAGACAATAAATGGGTAATATGCGGCACACGCTCCGAAAAACAAGAACTCAAGCATAGAAAACTTCAATCTTACTTGGGAAATATTCGAAATGGCAGTAATGATGCCTTTCAATTGCTCCTCCTGTGTTTGTGATCCTTTCGACATTCTAACACAAAGAGGGTTATCTGTCACGGAGGTATGGATAAACGGTTTTTTGTTATAAAATCATTTAAAATGCTTGTAAAATAAAGGTTTTATGGTAAGATATGTTCAACAAAATCTACGATATGTGAGTGATTTATAAATGTTTCTTTGCTGAAATACTTGACAACAAATAAACCTTAAAATGAGCCAGCTACGCAAAGGCTTGTCGGATTTTACCTGAAAATTCTGTTTAGCATTAATGTACCAATGAGATATAGAAAGGTTGGGAATGTATATTGTTCAGAGAAATGAAGCGGATTACGCAGATACTGTCTGAGGAGGACACAAACCGCATCATGATGACTGCTTCTTCAGGAGTTCTTGCTTTGACAGGAGATGGAGGTTATACATATGCTGTTCCGTTAAGTTTTGCTTATGAAGATAGCAGGATATATTTTCATTGCGCAAAAGAAGGACACAAAATAGATGCCCTAAATAACAATAATAAGGTATCCTTTTGTGTCATAGATAAAGACGAAGTGATTCCGGAAGCTTTCAATACAATTTACAGAAGCGTGATAGCTTTTGGCAGAGCGAGAATTCTTGATGATGACAGGGAGCGTATGGAAGCTTTGGAGAGTTTGATACGAAAATACTCGCCTGCATATGCATCACAAGGAAAAAAGGAGATAGAAAAGTACTGGGACAAGGTATGTCTTGTAGAAATTTATGTTGAGCATATCACAGGGAAAGCTTCCAGAGATTTTTTAAGCGGCAGTTGAAAAAAGAGAATATTCATTTCATTTAGCATTTAGTAGAGGGTATAGCTAATTGAATGTGAAATACTATTGCGATGAAATATGAAAGGAGTTCCTATGAAACACTTATACCGTTTTCAAGACTCATCTCTTTCTTTTGAAGAAAGGGCGAAAGATCTGGTTTCTCACCTGACACGGGAAGAAAAGATAGGGATGGTTACTTCAAATTTGGATGATGTGCCCCGCTTGGGCATCAAAAAAACTCACTTTGGTGTTGAAGTTGCTCGGGGCTTGGTTCAACGTGACAATAAGCGGGAGACCACCATACTACCGCAGCCTTGGGGAATGGCAGCTACGTTTGATGTGGCACTAATGGAAAAACTAGGTGATGTTGTCGGAGATGAGGTGCGCATCAGTAGTCAGTTTAAAGAAAGACCCAGTTCTTTGGTGCTTTTTGGTCCGACTGTTGATATGGAAAGGGATCCGCGATGGGGGCGTAATGAAGAAGCTTATGGGGAAGATCCCTGTCTCACTGGGGAAATGACGATAGCTTATACGAAGGGTTTAGCTGGAAATGATCCTAAATATTTAAAATCTGCGCCTTTGCTTAAGCATTTTTATGCAAATAACTATGAAAATGAACGTCAGACTACCAATGCGAATATCACTCCGCGTTTAAAATACGAATATTATCTTAAGGCGTTTGAACCTGCGATCCGTGAAGGTGGGGCGGTTGGGCTGATGACTGCTTATAATTTGATAAACGGTTTGGAAGGTCTCAATAATCCGGATGTATCTGAAATCTGCAAAAAGAAGTGGGGTATGATCTTCGCTGTCGCTGATGGCGGTGATTTTGGACAAAATGTTACAGCTCACCGCACTTATGAGAATCATGCAAGATCTATTGCAGAGGTTTTGGGCGTAGGTGCTGATATGATGCTGGATAGCCGTGACATGGTAGATCCCGCAGTGCGTGAAGCATTAAACAAGGGATATCTTTCCGAAGTTAATCTGGACAAAGCTTTGATCGATATGTTTAAGATCCGCTTCATGCTTGGAGATTTCGATCCAGAGCTAAATCCTTATGCGCATATGGATCCTTCCCGACTTGCTTGCGCTGAGCATAAACATCTAGCGGTCAGAGCGGCGGAGGAGTCGATGATATTATTAGAAAACAAAGGACTGTTGCCTCTTATAGACGACGGCAAGAGCAAAGTGGCAGTTCTCGGCCCGCTTTCAGATAAAAACTATACGTGCTGGTATTGCGGATATGCTCCGCACCAGATTTCCGTGGTTAAGGGATTACAGGAAATGTTGGGAGAGGACAGAATTCTTTTTGATGAAGGATTTGATCGCGTGATCCTTAAATCACGGCGAACCGAAAAATATGTCCGTCTCGGTGAGAATGGAGAGCTTATCGCAGATGCAGCGGCAGAAACGGCTGAGGTATTTGAACGCAGTGACTGGGATTTCGGTTCCTGGACACTTCGCTCTTTGAACACCAGAAAATATGTCACAGAAGGTGGTGGGTTTGCGAATATTCTCAATAGAAGCAAAGAGAATAGAAGGTCAGCGATTTCTCTCAATCCTGGTATGAACTGTGTCGCGGAAGAAGCCTTTGGTTGGTTCGTCATGGAGTTAATTAAGGTTCGGGAAGAAAACGGTGTACTATATCTTACTTCTTGGCAGGGCAGAGATATAATTGCTGACGATACAGGACATATTGTTGCTGCTTCGGTCACCGGGACAGGCTGCGAAAAAGAATTTGAAGTGGAGGTTGTGTCTTTAGGTAGGGACAGAGCGGCAAAATTAGCATCAGAAGCAGAGTATGTTATTCTATGCGCGGGTAATCATCCGCTTATTAACGCTCGAGAAGAATACGATCGCTCTAATATAAGATTACCTTTGACACAGAGCGAGCTTTTAGATGCTGTAAGTAATGCAAATGAAAATACTTTACTGTATTTGATTACTGGGTATCCTTTTTCTATCGTAAACGAGAGGCAAAAAGCGAAAGCGATTCTTTGTTCAACACATCTCGGTCCCAGTCTCGGGCGAGTAGCGGCAGATACGATTTTTGGAAAAAATAATCCTGCCGGGCGAACTCCGACAACTTGGTATCGTTCCATCAGAGATTTGCCCGCCATTGATGATTATGATATCATGAAAAACAAAACCACTTACCTGTATTTTAATGGGAAGCCTCTTTATCCCTTCGGTTATGGACTGAGCTACAGTAAATTTGCTTATTCGAATGCGAAAGCGGGAAGCAAAATTTACGGAGAGAACGAGACAGTCACGGTCTCTTGCACCGTTGAAAATATAGGTTCTTATGACGGGGACGAAGTGCCACAACTCTATGTAGTTTCTCCTAAGTCTGTATATACTAAGCCGCGTAAGATGCTGAAAGCCTTCAGTCGCGTTTTTGTTCAAAAGAATCAGTCTGTTTGCGTTGATCTTTCGTTTCGGGTTTCTGATTTGGCATTTTGGTGTACCGATACAGATAGTTATGTCGTGGAGAAGGGGGATTATCTTCTGCAGATTGGTTCTTCTTCTGAGGATATTAAATGTGAGGTAACGGTTCATGTGAATGGTTCGGTGATAACAGGGCGTGATGCTCAGAAAATGCGTAGCGCCATCGATGTAGATGATTACCGCGGAGTACAATTTTTAACGGACAGAAAAGACGGTATGAACTATCTGGAAGCTAAGGACTTTCGAAGCTTTGCTGTGTACAAGGGGCTGGAAATGAAGGGATTCGATGCGTTTGAGGCGTTGATTTCCTCGCCTGCAGGACAAACGGATATTATTCTGGCGGATAATAACAGCGGGGAGATCATCGGTACCTGCAATGCCTCAGGCACCGGAGGAATGACCTTTTTCACGCCTGTATCCTGTAAAGTGCTACCGCATAACGGGCTTTTTGATTTACGCATTTGCTTTACGAAACATACTTCACTAAAATCTTTTAGGTTTTATTATTCTGGGAATCGAACGACAGTATAAATATGATTCTATTGCATTAGGTGATATTACTGCAAAATTATAAGGAGATGACCTCTATGAAATTCACTCATGGCTACTGGCTGACAAAAGAAGGTGTCAGTATGAACACTCCTGTTGAGATACGGGATATGACACTCAATAACAACTCAATCATCGTGTATGCGGCATGCAGGGCGATAAATCACAGATGGGACACTTTAGACGGCGCTATGATTACGGTTGAGTATAGTTCGCCTTTACCTGATGTTATTAGGGTAAGAGCATACCACCATAAAGGGGCGAAGAGCTTAGGACCTCATTTTTTGATAAACGAGGACAAGAATACGACTGTTAAGATTTGTGATAAAGAAAACGAAGCCACTATGACTACAGGTTGTCTCGCGATTAATATCCAGAAAAAAGGATGGAAGATCGATTACAGCTATAAGGGTAAACATATTACCGGTAACGGATACAGAAGCACTTCTCATGTGACTGTTTCCGGCGCAGGTGAATATATGCGGGAGCAATTGGATCTGTCGGCAGGCGAGTGTGTTTATGGTCTTGGTGAGCGCTTCGCAGCATTTGTAAAAAACGGGCAAGCGATAGATATCTGGAACGAGGATGCAGGTACTTGCAGCGAGCAAGCATATAAGAATATCCCTTTTTACATAACGAATAGAGGATATGGTGTATTAGTAAACCATCCTGAGAAGGTATCCTTTGAGGTTGCATCCGAGGATGTTTCAAAGGTGCAGTTTAGCGTTCCCGGAGAATACCTTGAGTATTTCATAATAGGAGGCGACTCGATTAAACAATGCCTTGACAACTATACCGCATTGACAGGCAGACCTGCTCTACCTCCGGCATGGTCATTCGGTTTGTGGTTGACTACTTCTTTTACTACAAGCTATGATGAAAATACCGTGAGCAGTTTCATAGACGGGATGAAAAGCAGAGATCTGCCGCTGCACGTTTTCCATTTTGATTGTTTCTGGATGAAGGAGTATCAGTGGTGTGATTTTGAATGGGATAAAGACATGTTTCCTGAGCCGGAAGAAATGCTAAAAAGACTAAAAGCGAAAGGATTAAGGATATGCGCATGGATCAACCCATATATTGCTCAAAAATCATATCTGTTCGATGAAGGTGCAGACAATGGTTACCTGGTGAAAACCGTAAACGGTAGCATATGGCAATGGGATCGGTGGCAGGCAGGCATGGGGTTGGTGGATTTTACTAATCCACATGCTGTAGAATGGTTTAAAAGCAAACTTAGAAAACTCATAAATATGGGTGTCGACTGCTTTAAAACCGATTTCGGCGAGAGAATTCCGGTGAACGTGGTGTATTATGATGGTTCTGATCCAATTAAAATGCACAATTATTACACATATTTATATAATGAGGCTGTTTACGAGGTATTATCCGAAACTCAAGGAGTCGGCGAAGCGCTTCTTTTTGCGCGTTCGGCAACTGTAGGGAGTCAGAAGTTTCCTGTGCATTGGGGAGGGGATTGTGCCGCTACATTTGAATCTATGGCTGAAACATTAAGGGGAGGTTTGTCGCTTTGCCTTTCAGGCTTTGGCTTCTGGAGCCATGACATAGGAGGATTTATAGGCACTGCAACACCGGATCTTTACAAGCGCTGGATTGCATTTGGACTTCTGTCCTCACATAGCAGGCTCCACGGGAATACGTCATACAGGGTTCCGTGGTTATATGATGAAGAGTCTGTTGATGTTTTAAGATTTTTTACAAAATTGAAATGCAAGCTTATGCCATATATATATTCGCAAGCTTGTAAGTCAGCTTCAAGCGGTGTACCACTTATGAGAGCTATGGTGCTTGAGTTTAACGACGATCCGGCATGTAAATACCTTGATCAGCAATATATGCTGGGCGAATCACTGCTTGTTGCCCCTGTTTTCAATCCTGAAGGCGAAGCGTCTTATTATGTGCCTGAAGGTACTTGGACCAACTTTTTAACCGGCGAGAAAGTACAAGGCGGAAGTTGGAAAACTGAGAAACACGGCTATTTGAGTGTTCCTTTGCTGGTTAAACCAAACAGCATAGTTGCCGTTGGTTCGCAGGATACAAAACCGGATTATGATTATTCAGACAATGTAATGTTTCATGTTTTTGAGATTGGCGACGGTATGTGTGCCGTATCAGAAGTTACCGATATTTCAGGTGAAAAAGTGTCGCAAGTTTGCGTTAAAAGGGAAGGACGAACTATTTCTTTTGAGATATTAGGTATTAGCAAGGGATGGAGTATTTACCTTAGAGGTATCAAAGATGTGGAATCAGTGCGGGGAGGAGATTACATTATTGATGATTTGGGGATAAGAATCATCCCGGATGAAAGCGATAAAGTTGAGGTGATGCTAAGGTGACTGTCAGGCTTATTTTATTTTTAATCAAATATCAGCTGGCCGCATCCGGATTATACTTAATACACAAATTTAATTGCTCGTGAATGTAGACAAATTTGTAACTGCAGCGGGGTTTTTGTGATATTGGTTTGAAAAAGTCTCAATTGACTTCTTTGTGATTTGATGTTACTATGTTGATAGTAAAGCAAGCAACAAAATATCAGCAGATTATATTCATCAGGTCTGATCTCATCTGAATGCAGATGGAGGTGGAGAAAAGGATTTGAGAATACATTTTAGTCTATGTATCTAATTCGCGAATAAATTATATATTTAGGAGGGATTTGACATGTACGGCTATACCGGCAAAATTCTTCGCATTAATCTAAGCGGCAAAACTATCAATACCGAAGAACTGGATTTAAAAACCGCACAGAAATTTATCGGAGGCAGAGGTTTGGGGACAAAAATGCTCATCGATGAGATCGATCCAAATGTCGATCCATTAGGGCCAGATAATAAGCTTATTTTTGTAACAGGTCCTCTTACCGGAACTAATACGCCAACCGGAGGCAGATACATGGTGGTAACCAAATCACCTTTATCGGGGACAGTCGCCTGTTCAAATTCCGGTGGGTACTGGGGAGCGGAGCTGAAATTCGCAGGATTTGACATGATTGTTTTTGAGGGCAAGGCTGATTCTCCGGTGTACATAAACATCGCAGATGATAAAGTCGAAATATGCGATGCCGGTCATTTATGGGGCAAAGTTGTATCTGAAACCACTCATGAGCTTGAGGATGTACACGGCGAGAAAGTCAGAGTAGCTTGCATAGGACCGGCAGGAGAAAATCTATCAAAAATTGCCTGTATTATGAACGATTTAGGAAGAGCTGCAGGTCGTTCCGGAGTCGGCGCTGTTATGGGCTCAAAAAACTTAAAGGCTATAGTGGTTAAGGGGAACAGAAAGGTCGATGTGGCTAATCCTGATAAACTAAAAGAAGCATTTTCCGTATGCATGAAGAAGATCAAAGAAAACGGAGTTACAGGGCAGGGGCTTCCAACATACGGAACTGCAGTCCTGGTTAACATAATCAATGAAAATGGAGTATATCCAACAAACAACTTTCAACTTTCACAATTTGATGGAGCAGAGGAAACCAGCGGAGAATCTTTAACTGAGAAATATTTAACAAAGAGAATGGCTTGCTTTAGATGCCCGATTGCGTGTGGTAGATATTGTGAAGTAGATGGCATTAAAGGCGAGGGTCCAGAGTATGAGACCATTTGGGCTTTTGGAGCTGATTGCGGGGTTTCGAATCTTCCTGACGTAATAAAGGCTAACTATTGGTGTAATGAAGTTGGAGTGGATACCATTTCAGCCGGTGCGACAATTGCTGCCGCTATGGAATTATACCAGAGAGGATACATCAAAAAAGAGGATCTAGAGGGCGGACCGGAGCTTGCCTGGGGTAACGGTGAAGCCATAGTAGAATGGACAAAGAGAATGGGTAGTCCTGATGGAATGGGTGCGAAAATCGCACAGGGATCATATAGGCTTTGTGATTCTTACGGGGTTCCTGAATTGGCGATGACCGTTAAAAAGCTTGAACTACCCGCATATGATCCTCGAGGAATTCAGGGACATGGATTGCAGTACGCTACTTCCAACAGAGGCGGCTGCCATGTGAGAGGCTATATGATTTCTCCTGAAATTCTTGGTTTACCTGAAAAACTCGACAGGCTTTCGCTCGAAGGGAAGCCTACTTGGGCGAAGATTTTCCAGGATTTCACAGCTGCTATAGATTCAGCCGGACTATGCCTGTTTACATCGTTTGCGATGGGTGCTGACGACTATGCCGCACTGGTGAACGCAGTTTGTGGTACTGAGATTACAGGCGCTGATTTCATTAAATCGGGAGAGAGAATCTGGAACATGGAAAAGCTTTTCAACATTAAGGCAGGCGTTGAGCCGGATACATTACCTGAAAGGCTGCTTAACGATCCGATTCCTGATGGGCCATCAAAGGGTTGGGTGCATAAACTTGACCAGCTGCTTCCGGCATATTATGAAGGCAGGGGCTGGGATAAGGAAGGAATTCCTTCGCAAGCCAAGTTGGTTGAATTGGGATTATAGATTGAATGGTGAAGAAATTAGGGCTTTGTAATGAAGCCCTAATTTCTATTAATTAAGCTTTACGAAAGGTTTTTTAAATGCAGCTTAGTAAAGTCTATCTTGAACTAACAAACAAGTGTAATCTTGATTGCTCAATATGCTACAGACATTCATGGGATGAAAAGTTGACTGATATGAACGGTGAACTTTTCGCAAAAATTAAAAAAGACATTAATGGAATAAGAAGCGTAAAGGCAATAGTGTTAGGTGGTATAGGAGAACCAACAATATCCCCTCTAATCGCTGAAGCTATTGTTGAACTAAATAAATACAAAATTACCTTAACAACAAATGCGTTGTCGATTAATAGCTCGTTAATGAACTTGATTATTGATAACACGCATATGGTCATGATCTCCATAGACGGGATGCATGACAGTTATTTAAAAATACGAAAAGCGTTTTTGAATGATGTCATAGAAAATGCAGACAAAATCAATAATTTAAAGAGGCTGAGAGGTAAGAATACGCCCTATGTCGGTATGCAGTACGTTGTTTCAAAAGACAACATAGACGATATTTTTGATATGATAGATTTAGCCCGCAAATTGAATATCCATATTCTCGCAATATCAAATCTTATTCCCCAAACGAGTGAGAATAGTGGTAAAATATTGTACAATCGATACGAAAACAAGCATATGGCATCACTTTTTAAGCGGGTGCTGAGTTATTCGAGCCGTAAGGGAGTAAACATACTTTTTCCGAATTATGAATTAAAAACCGAAAGAAGATGCAGCTTCATAGATGATGATGCAGCGTTTATTACCGCTTCAGGCGAAGTTGTCCCATGCTACAGAATGTCGCATACATACACGGAGTATGTATTTGGAAGGAAGAAAACCGTATTGAAGCATTGTTTTGGGAATGTCGAAAACGAAAGTTTAAGCAGCATATGGGAAAACAGGAGATATGTCAGTTTTCGTGATATGGTTCGAAACAATAATTATCCTTCGTGTATTGACTGCGATCTTGTCGAGGGATGTGATATGGTTAAGGACACTTCGGCTGATTGCTACGCAGGGTCGCCTTCCTGCGCCGATTGTTTGTGGGCGAGAAAAATAACGTTTTGTCCTTGAAAGAGAGGGATTTACTTATGAAAGTTACTGCCAAGCTTTTTGCCACATTAAGAGAAAGCAGAGGAAAGCAACTTGATATCGAAATTGAAAAGGGAGCAAATGTCTCGACGGTTTTAGAAAAGCTCTCAATAAAAAAGACAGATGTTACCATTATCCTGGTAAACGGTAATAACACAGGTGTTGACGCATTGCTTTCAGAAGGCGATACTTTATCCCTTTTCCCTCCGGTTGGAGGAGGGTAATGCGTTAGTGTATAGAGCTATTCCTTTGGGGGAGGTAATGTCTTGAGAACAGTCAAAGGTTTATTGATCATTGCGTTTTTATTACTGTTAATGGTTCTTGTTGGTGCATGCAATCGGCATCTGCAAAATGAAAAAGTAGATAATGGCGATAGTGCTCCGGCATTAACACATCCGGCGGATAAATCTCGTTATGACCATTCGCCGAATATTGTTGAAGCCGATCCTGAGACAAATCCGCTGACAAGTGAAAAGCCGCAGGAACCTCCGGAACCACCGGAACCGGCGCGTCCCACAGGCAAGACAATGCTAAGAATAAGTGCGGTTGGAGATATCATGATGCATCTGCCTCAAGTTGAATCCGCTGCTCTAAGCGATGGGGGTTTTAATTTCAAGCCTGTGTTTGAGCATATAAAGTCATATATAGAGTCAGCCGATTTAGCGTTGGGGAATATTGAAACGACAATAAGCACTCCGGAAAAAGGCTTCTATGGATATCCTCGTTTCAGATCGCCCAAAGAAGTGATAGAGGCATTAAAGTATGCAGGTTTTGATGTTATAACTACATCAAACAACCATATTTTGGACGGGTTTGAATTCGGGCTTGAACACACACTTAATACGCTTGATGATTTTGATCTAATGCATACGGGGGCATCCCGGACGCCGGAGGAACGAGAGAGTCTCCTTATAATTGACAAGAACGGTATTAAAGTGGCTGTATTGGCGTACACATATGGAACTAACGGGATGGAAGCCGCAGTTAATAAAGATCGGCTTCAGTATATGGTTATTTACTTGCATGAAACCGAAAGAATTCTTAATGATGTGAAGCGTGCACGGGAACTAGGCGCTGAAATAGTTATTGCATGCCTGCACTGGGGTGCTGAATACCAGCGCGAGCCAAATTCATACCAAGAGGAAATGGCGGAAAAACTTATCCGAGCTGGAGTAGACATAATACTCGGCAGCCACCCGCATGTGCTGCAACCTATCGTGAAAAAGACAGTCACAGGGGAAGGCTCCGAGCAAAGAGAAGGGTTAGTCGTATTCTCTATGGGCAATTTCGTATCCAACCAGCGTAAGCGTTTCAGAGACAGCGGAATGATTGTAAATGTCACAATTGTCAAAGATTATGATCTTGGGGAAGTATATATCGACGAAGTGACATATGTGCCCACATGGGTGCACCGTTACTCGGCGGACGGTAAATTGCATTACAAAATACTACCGGTTGGCAGTGCACTCGATACCGGGCTATACAATGAAACGCATGACAGGCTTGCCGAAGTATGGAGTGAGACCACGGGGCACATAGAAGATTTTGAGCCTGTAAGATAAGTTGTATTTTCTTATGTCGTTATTGTTCGCGCATCCAAACAATCATTTCTCCCGGATCACGATTAGCCCAGAGATAATATGGAATCAGCTTAATAGTCCCGGGAATCGTCACGATTTCGGAATCATCGGCGTAAAGACTTTTTGTCCATCCGTTTGAGTCAATGCGCTTGGCATTTGCTTTGATTATATATGCACCTCCAAGAAAATCATTCTCAAAGCAACCTTCAAAATCGCTCTCTTTCGGCAATACAATATTATGGAGATCACTTCCGTTGTCGGCTTGTTCGGCGCAGTACACCAAAGGACCTCGCTTTATGGCGACTTTGCCAACATTTTCTCTGACACTCGGATGGGCTTTTATGCGCTTCACAGGCATATCAAGATTAAGTTCTATTGTGTCGCCTTTTTTCCATATGCGCTCAATCTTTACATATCCGTGTGAGTTCATTTGCTCCCCGTCGTAAGGTATCCCATTTATATTTATCTGCGCCTTCTTACACCACCCGGGAATTCGAAGATTTATGGCAATCAATGTTTCTCGTTGCGGGCTTACTTCGATAGTGACGTTTCCATCCCAGGGGTAATCTGTTTTTTGTGAGATTGAAACAGGATTGTCTTTGATGTCAATAACCGATTGAGAGCTCATGTAAAGATGAATGTCAATTTCTTCATCTTTAGTTGAATATATGTATGATC
>Ga0209316_100070_pt1 | contig 38917 bp, 44 predicted proteins | sample 3C3metaG_FD_184150 | JGI IMG/M metagenome (GOLD analysis project Ga0209316, IMG submission 184150) | Freshwater bacterial and archeal communities from Indian Creek, Illinois, USA - 3C3 metaG (SPAdes) (version 3) | ecosystem: Environmental > Aquatic > Freshwater > Unclassified | place: USA: Indian... | reverse complement strand
AAAGATAATGGGAGATCACGTTGGACTTCATCCTGTTTTTATTATTATAGCATTATGGTTAGGCGGGATCTTTTTTGGGGTATTAGGAGTGTTGTTAGCCGTTCCCACAGTGCTGACTTTACGAGTAATCGCAAAAAAAGTGTTCTTAAATATTGTAAGTGAAAGAATCTAGATTTAGAAGAAATTAGTATACACATCTAGGCTGCGGTAGGATTTTGAGTCGATTGACAAACAAGTGGTACTTCTATATAATGCGGGTTATTATTGACATGAGAGGACATAGAATATGCAAAAACTCGGACTAAATGAGATTCGTGAAAGATTTTTAGCTTTTTTTGAAACCAAAGGTCATCTGATATTGCCAAGTTTTTCACTTATCCCTGATAAAGACAAAAGTTTACTTCTTATAAATTCTGGTATGGCACCCTTAAAACCTTACTTTACCGGTCAGGAAAAACCACCCATGCCAAGAATTGCGACTTGTCAGAAATGCGTAAGGACGCCCGATATAGAAAGAGTAGGCAAGACAGCGCGACACGGTACTTTTTTTGAAATGCTGGGCAATTTTTCGTTCGGCGATTACTTCAAGAGTGAAGCAATCGCATGGGCTTGGGAATTTGTAACTTCAAATCTCGGACTTCCGGTAGACCATTTATGGGTGAGTATCTATCAGGATGATGATGAAGCATACGATATTTGGACAAAAAATATCGGATTACCCGGGGATAAGATTGTAAGGTTGGGAAAAGAAGATAATTTCTGGGAAATCGGAGTAGGTCCATGCGGTCCTTGCTCTGAGATATATTATGATAGGGGAGCAGATAAAGGTTGCCTGAGTAAAGATTGTAGTGTCGGCTGTGATTGCGACAGATTCGTTGAATTTTGGAATCTGGTTTTTACACAGTTTAACAAAGATGAACAGGGTAATTACATCAAACTGCCTAATCCTAATATCGATACCGGCATGGGACTGGAAAGAATCTCCGCAATAGTGCAGGGTGTTGATTCGCTTTTTGAGGTAGATGCCATAAAAAATATCATTGACGTTATAAGTCGCAGATCAGGTGTTCATTACAAAAAGGATGGAAAATCTGATGTTTCTATAAGAGTTATTGCCGATCATGCCAGGGGTATGGTGTTTATGATATCGGATGGAATACTGCCCTCAAACGAAGGTCGCGGATATGTTTTGCGAAGGATAATAAGAAGGGCTGCTCATCATGGCAGAGTTTTAGGTATAAACGGACCTTTCCTAACTGAAATTGCTCAGTCTGTTATCGGCGAATCTTCGGGAGCATATAAAGAACTTAAAAATAAAGAAGATTATATTCTTAAAGTTGTAAGTATCGAAGAAAATAAATTTAAAGAAACGATAGAGCAAGGTATGTCCATATTGCAGGTATTAATTGACACAATGAAGGAGAACAAGGTTACTGTATTAAATGGTGGGGATGCCTTCAAACTATACGATACATATGGTTTTCCGTTTGATCTGACCAAAGAAATACTTGCTGAGCATAATATGCTTGTCGATGAGCAGATGTTTTTGGATAATATGAAAGATCAGCGCAACAGAGCAAGATTAGCGCATGTAAAAACCGACTTTTCAGGGATTGAGGACCATGGTCACCAAATGATGGATATAAACGTATTGACATCTTTTAAAGGCTATGAATCGCTTGAAACTGAAAGCAGAGTTGAATCCATAATAAAGGGAGAAAAACCTACAGATATAGCTTTTGAAGGTGATGAAATACTTATCGTACTTGATAAGACTCCGTTTTACGGCGAAAGTGGCGGGCAGGCAGGTGATTGCGGTAAATTAATTGCCGAGGGATTACAAGTCAGCATCAATGACACTAAAAAGGCATACGGCGATCGTATCATTCATAGCGGAAAAATAGAAAAAGGCATATTGCGAAAAGGTGATACGGTGGTTGCTCAAGTCGATAATAAAACAAGAATAGCTACTTCGCGCAACCATACGGCAACTCATTTGCTCCACAAAGCGCTAAAGTCGACTTTAGGTGAACATGCCGAACAAGCAGGTTCTATGGTCGATTTAGACAGACTAAGATTTGATTTTAGGCATTTTACTGCGTTGACAGATCAGGAAATACAAACGATCGAGCGATTGGTAAATGAAAAGATAATGGAGTGTCTGCCGGTTGAATCTATAGAAATGAGCTTTGATGAAGCGAGACAATTAAGAGCAACAGCTTTGTTTGGCGAAAAATATGGGGATATCGTAAGAGTGATCAAAATCGGGGATTACAGCACTGAGCTTTGTGGGGGCACTCATCTAGTAAATACGGGACAGGTAGGCTTTTTCAGGATCATCACAGAATCGGGCATAGCGGCAGGTATACGCAGAATAGAGGCTATAACTGGATGGAATTCATATGACTATGCCTTGGGCTGGGAGTGTAAAATGTCGGAGATTTCGACCATTCTTAAGACTACGCCGTCTGATTTGGAGAAGCGTGCGATAAATTTGGTTAAACAGGTCAAAGAACTTGAAAAAGAAATAGAAATCTTAAAGGGCAGCATCCTTGCGAATGTAGTTGACAATCTTTTAGCCTCACAAAAGAAGATTGGAAACATTTCGTATGTCTTTGCGCGCATAGATGGATATGATATTGTGGATCTAAGAAATATTGCGGACAGGCTTAAAGACAGGCTTGACCAGGTGGTAGTCGTATTGGCAGCGTCTAAGAACGGTAAAGTGCACTTTGTAGGCTGTACTACCTTGGATAATGTTTCTAAAGGAGTTCATGTCGGTAAACTCATCGGGGACATTGCGAAGATAGCGGACGGGGGAGGTGGCGGACGTCCTGATATGGCTCAGGCAGGCGCCAAGGATCCTTCAAAGATTGATAAAGCACTAATACAGGCCGAAGTAATTCTTGCTAAGCAAATCGGCTTGGAATAACGATGTTTTACATTGCTTATTTTTTGTTAATGATGTAAAATGAGGTATTATTTTGGTGATTTAAGTTTTAGAAAGCGGGTTTGTTAAGATGAACGGGGATTTCAGTGACACAATGATGTTTCGGATCAAGAAGGAGACTTCCGATACTCCCAAGAGCATATTGCTTAACGTATATCGCGCTTTGCAGGAGAAGGGTTATGATCCGGTTAATCAAATTGTCGGTTATTTTATATCAGGAGATCCTACTTACATAACTAACCATAGAAATGCGCGCTCGATCATTGGCAGGCTTGAAAGGGATGAGCTAATGGGAGAGCTTGTAAGCTTCTATATTGAGAATCAGAACGAATCTGGAAATAAATAGTACGAAAGTACGATGATTGATTTCGAAATATTGTATTGCAACTTGGTTTACGAAAGGCAAAAATAATGAGGATTCTCGGTTTGGATTTTGGAGATAAACGAATAGGAGTTGCGATATGCGACCCATCGGGTTTGATTGCCCAAGGTCTTGATACTATCGAAGCCGGAACGCAATCGAATTCTATAAAAAAGGTTTGCGAGATAGCTGATTTTTATAAAGCGGATAAGGTGGTTATTGGACTTCCGAAAAATATGGATGGTTCAATTGGTTTACAGGGAGAAAAGTCGCTTCTTTTTGGTGAGGAGCTCAAACTTCGGTATAGCGGAGAAATAGTATACTATGACGAAAGATTGACCACCCGATTTGCCAACACAATAATGCTTGAGAACAATCTAAGTCGCACGAAAAGAAAAAAAAGAGTCGATAGAATTGCCGCAGTTCTTATACTGCAAGGTTACCTTGATTTTCTAAACAATAGAAGGAAAGATGTGTGACAAGGGGACGGGGTTAGTGACACATGACATGTGTCACTAACCCCGTCCCCTTGTCACACATTAGAATAATGCGGGAAGAGAGGTTTAGCGATATGAAAGAGGCCAATACAAACATAATAGAACTTGTTGGCGAAGACAACGAAACAGTTCAGTTTGAGCATGTAATGACAATCTCATATGAAGAACGTGATTATATAGTGCTCAAAATCCTTGAAAGCGAAGATCCTGAAGAGGATGAAGTGATTATTATGAGAATAGAATCTAATGAAAATGGTGAGGAACTATACAAGACCATTGATGACGAGGAGGAACAACAGGAGGTATTTGATGCTTTCCTTGAAATATTGGATTCACAAGAGGAAGAAAAATAAAATATACAAAGTGCCTGAAGGCACTTTTTTCTTGGCTAGTTATAGCGTAGATTAAGACTGGTTTTCTAAAAAAAAGTAATTTTCGACAAGGAAAATCGAATTATTTGTCGAATGTATACATTGGATAATTATTGTAAATGCGCTTTTGAGGAGTGATTACGGTGATAAGGAATATTTTCTCGAATACGAAGGTTTTAGATAAAGCTCTAGATGCGACATGGCTTAGAAACGAAGTTATTTCAAATAATATCGCCAATGTTGACACACCGGGATTTAAAAAGAGCGCTGTTAGATTTGAGGATGAACTTAAGGCTGCGAAAATGCAGCGGAACATAGAGGGAAATAGGACTAGGCAAAATCACATGGATGTAGGCAGAGCTTCAATTGACAGGATTGTACCGGAAGTTTTTTCACCCTCAGGCATCTCGATGAGAGAAGATGGAAATAATGTAGATATTGATGCTGAAATGGCAGCTTTGGCTAACAACACAGTTATGTATAATTATCTCGTTCAAAAGATAACCAGGGAATTTCAAAGGATCAGAAATGTTATCATGGAGGGGAGAAGGTAATGATGAGAATGCTTAAATCTTTTTCTATCAGCGCATCTGCGTTGACTCTGCAAAGATTAAGAATGGATGTTATAGCTCAAAATATCGCTAATGCCGGTACCACGCGTACAGCTGCGGGAGGTCCGTATCGCAGAAGATTGGTCGTGGCTCAGGAAGTCAGCGGCATATCCTCATTTTCAAGACAACTTTCAGAAAGCAAAGGTAGGCTTGCGGCAGGCGGGGTTATGGCTGTAAGGATAGCTGAAGATCCGTCTGCTTTTAAAATGGTATATGATCCGGGACATCCTGATGCTGATGAACTTGGATATGTTGCTATGCCTAACGTGGATACGGTACGGGAAATGACAGATATGATTTCTGCTACGAGATCTTTTGAAGCTAACATTACCGCTTTTAACGCTTCGAAGAATATGGCGATGAAAGCGCTTGAAATTGGCAGATAGGAGAAACTGATATGAGAATAGATTCGCTAAATTTAGCTAGGGTTCCTGAATGGGGAATGTCTACTGACCGTAACGGGAATAATTCAGCGTTTGCGGATGTGTTAAAGCAAGCAATAACAGATGTTCAGAGTCTTGAAGCAGCAAATCAACAAAATAACCATTTGCTTGCAACAGGCGGCATGGAAAATCTTCATAGCGTTATGATAGATCTTGAAAAAGCAGACATTGCGCTTCAGTTTACGTTACAGGTAAGAAACAGAATAATGGAAGCTTATAATGAGATTATGAGAATGCAACTGTAACAAGTGTTAAATAGGTCGTTAGACCGATTTTCATGTCGATTTTTATGTGGTAATTTTTAAGCGTATAATATTTTGTGTAATTATATTCGCTGTACTGTCTTGTTTTTGCGTGATAACTTTTGAGTGTTTTTTATATGGGGTGAAGTTGGAGCATTGATATGAACAATTTGCTTGGGATTATAAGTAAGCAATTGAATGGTTTTTGGGAAGGCTTAAACGGCAATCACAAAAAGATCCTGATAGTTGCCGTTATCGGTGTTGTTTTAATAGGTAGTATATCAGCTTTTACATTAGGTCAGCCTCGCTATGTGGTTTTGTTTAGCGGCCTTGACGCACAGGAAGCTTCAGAAATCTTTACAAGACTTCAGGAACTTGATGTACAACCGACACTTCAGGGTGTATCTACAATTATGGTGCCTGAAGAGAGAGAAGCCGAGCTTAGGATGCAATTGACTGCGGAAGGGTATCCTAAATCCGGCTTTAATTTTAATATATTCGCAAATGGCGGAGGCTTAGGGCAATTCGGGCAAACAGATGAGGATAAACGCATCATGCTTATGATGCAACTGCAAGAGAGGCTTTCAGAATCCATCAAATTTCTTGATAGCGTTGAAGATGCGGTAGTTAACATAGCCATGCCTGAGACAGATCAATTTGTTCTGAGAGATCAACAAATTCCGGTTACGGCATCGGTAATAATCCAACCTGTTTTTGGTCAGCAGATTACTGCGGTTCAGGCGGAGAATATTGAACAGTTGGTTGCACGTAGCGTTCCGGGGCTTAAGCCTGAGAATATAACGATAATAGACCGGAACGCAAATGTATTGAACCGGCAATACGAAGAACAAATGCCGGGTGATCAATTCGATTTAGAGAACCAAATGGAAGACAGATTGAAAAATCAAGTTATTAATCTGCTCGAACCTGTATTCGGTCTTGGTAGAGTTGTTTCCAAAGTGAACGTTAGTTTAAATTTCGACAGACAAATTACTGAATCAGTGAGGTTTGAACCTGTAGTTGATGATTCCGGGATCATTATAAGCCGGGAGGCTCTTCGGGAAAGAATGACAGATGCGCAAGCGGGAGGGGTAGTGGGTGAGACCCCGAATGTGACCCAATATCCGGTTGTTGCCGAAGGAGAAGAAGGAACCTTCGACAAACGCCATGAGATCGTAAACTACGAAGTGAATGAGATCAAAGAAAGAATTGAAAGACAACAAGGGCAGATTGAAGACCTATCCATTTCTGTCATAATCGATAACGACACCGTTGATGAAGGAACAATCGGAAGTGTTAAAGAACTTGTTGCCGCTGCGGTTGGAACCGACATTAACAGAATTGCCGTACATGCGATGAAGTTTGATGTAACACTTCAAGAGGCTTTTCTCGAGGGGTTTGAGGGCCGTCGCGTGGGAATAGGTTTAGACCCGAGTATCATAATGATCGCTGTTTTTCTTGTAATTTTAGCTTTTGTAGCGTTTATTATCATGAGAAAGCAAAGAATGGCAGCCGAACAAAAGGCATTGAAACAGGCGGCTCTTGAATCAGGCTCAACGCAACTTGAGCTGGAACAAGTTGATTTTGAAAATGATACCCAGGATCAGATTAAGAAACAGCTTGACAAATTAGCATTGCAGCGTCCCGATGCTTTGGCGCAGCTACTTCGCAATTGGCTGACCGAAGAATAGAGAGTGAGATAGATAATGGTTCGTCAAAAAAGCGGTCTTAGCGGAAAAGAGAAAGCGGCAATTTTGTTAGTTTCACTGGGCATGGAAAAGGCATCGGCGATATATAAGCATCTTAAGGAAGATGAAATAGAACAACTAACAATGGAAATCGCCAATTTAAGAAAAATTGAGCCTGATCTTAAAAATAAGGTGATGGAAGAGTTTTATCAGGTATGCCTTGCTCAGAATTTTATATCGGAAGGTGGCATAACCTATGCCAAGGAAGTTCTTGAGAGGGCGTTAGGAAGCCAAAAAGCCCTTGAAATGATTAACAAGCTCACATCGTCGCTACAGGTAAGACCATTTGAGTTTGTTCGAAAATCAGATCCGACCCAAGTCTTGAATTTTATACAAAATGAGCATCCGCAAACAATTGCGCTTGTTATGGCATATTTAAAACCTCAGCAAGCTGCCGCTATTATTTCTATGCTTCCTGCAGACAAACAGACGGATGTTGCGAGCAGAATCGCTTTTATGCGCGGTACTTCACCTGACATTGTAAAAGAGGTTGAACGCGTACTGGAGAAAAAACTTTCATCCTTGGCAATTTCGGACTTCACAAGTACAGGAGGAGTCCAATCGCTCGTCGATATATTACTAGCGGTGGACAGAAGTACCGAAAAACATATCATGGAAACGCTTGAGTTAAAAGATAGCGAATTAACTGAAGAAATTAGAAAGAGAATGTTCGTATTCGAAGATATTATTACTTTGGACAACCGTTCAATACAACGGGTATTGAGGGATGTGGATAACAGTGTCTTGGTGCTTGCTTTAAAAGGCGTGAGCGATGATGTATCAAGAGCTTTATATGCTAATATGTCAAAACGTATGCAGGAGATGGTCAGAGAAGATATGGAGTTTATGGGCCCTGTACGTTTGCGTGATGTTGAAGAAGCGCAGCAGAAAATTGTCAATATTGTGCGTAAGCTTGAAGAAGCCGGAGAAATAGTCATATCAAGAGGGGGAGGGGACGAGATAATTGCCTAATGTGTTTAAGTCCCAGTCAGTTTTTGTAAATCATAAAACGCCTTTTGTGCCTGAAAGAAAACCGAAAGCTCTCTGTCAGGATATCAGTGTAAACATGCCTGATGCAACCGATAAAATAAATGCGGCAGAAGTAGTAATCGCCAATATGTTAAAAAAGGCAGAGATGGAAGCTTACGACATTATAAACAGCGTGAAACTTGAAGCTCAAGAAATACTAACCAAATCTATCACTCATTCCGATAATATAAAAGAAGAGGCAAAACTTAAAGGGTATGAGGAAGGTTATTATCATGGTTTGAAATCGGCTAAAGAAGAATGCATATCTTTATTAGATGAAATATTGTCAATAAGGGCGCAGATTATAGATGAAAGAACAACGCTTTATTATGCTTTCGAGCAGGATTTAGTCAAGCTTTCGCTTGAGATTTCAAAAAAAGTGATATATGAGCATCTTTCTGAAGACGATGAAGCATTTGTTAAGCTCGTCCAATCAACGGTACAAAAAGTGAGAGGTGTAGATTTTGCAAAAATTTGGGTCAGCCCTGCAAACCATGCTAAACTTTCGGATTTGAGAGAATCTCTATTATCGGGGTTAAAGGGTATAAAAGATGTTGAAATTTTAAGAGGTGAGTCCATAAAAAACTGGGGTTGCATAATCGATACAGAAAGCGGTGTGCTGGATGGCGGAGTTGATACCAGAGTAACTCAGATTAAAGAAGTTTTGTTTGCTTCAAACGAGGAATTCACTTTATGACTAATGTCGTTTCAATTAAAAAATACATAGAGGCTGTAAAGAGTACACAAGTTATTAAATATACAGGTAAAGTGATTCAGGTAATAGGGCTTACAATAGAGGCGCAGGGACCTGCTGTCCAATTAAGAGAAATCTGCCATATATACAATTATAAGGCTTCAGGTTATATCGAAGCGGAAGTTGTAGGGTTTAAGGGTGATAGAATATTGCTTATGCCTTTAGGTGAACTAGACGGCATAGGTCCCGGCAGCCAAGTAGTTGCCACTCACAAGCCCCTTATGGTTCCGGTGGGACAAAATTTAATCGGAAGGGTGCTTGATGGGCTGGGAAATCCAATTGATGGCAAGGGAGATCTTTCTGTGGAAGCATGGTTGCCAACTTACAAATCTGCTCCTCACCCCTTATCCCGGAAAAGGATTAGTAAGCATTTAGCTTTGGGAATAAAGGCGATTGATGGATTGCTGACGTGCGGTCAGGGGCAGAGGCTTGGCATCTTTTCCGGAAGCGGAGTGGGCAAAAGTACTTTATTGGGAATGATCGCCAGAAATACGGAAGCAGAAGTGAACGTCATAGCATTGATAGGCGAAAGAGGCAGAGAAGTAAGGGATTTTCTTGAGAGGGATCTGAAGGATGAAGGTTTGAAACGTTCGGTAATTGTTGTGGCTACTTCAGATCAACCCGCATTAGTAAGAATAAAGGGAGCTTTGGTTGCTACGGCTATAGCCGAGCATTTCAGAGATGAGGGCAAAAACGTGTTACTTATGATGGATTCCTTAACAAGGTTTGCCATGGCTCAGCGGGAAGTTGGGCTTGCTGTAGGAGAGCCTCCTGTGACAAGAGGATATACCCCATCGGTCTTCGCTGTTTTGCCTAAAGTATTGGAGAGAGCGGGGAATTCTGAAAAGGGTTCGATAACGGGGCTTTATACCGTTTTAGTGGATGGAGATGATTTTAACGAACCGATTTCTGATGCTGTAAGAGGGATACTCGACGGACACATCGCTTTATCAAGAGATTTGGCGAACTCAGGGCACTATCCGGCAATAGATGTATTACCAAGCGTAAGCAGGGTTATGCCGGATGTAGCTTCTAAGGAGCACATAAAAATGGCATCAAAGGTTAAATCATTAATGGCAGCTTACAAAGACGCCAGAGACCTCATCAATATTGGCGCATACCATCGCGGTAGCAATAGGGATATCGATGAATCAATAGAGAAAATGCCGGAAATTACAAAGTTTTTACAACAGGATGTCGATGAATCCATAACATTTGATAAGACGCATGGACTTTTAAGAGACTTGTTATAATCATTAAAGAGGTGAAGCATGATTAAGTTCAAATTCAGGCTTAAAACGGTACTTGATGTGAAAGAATTAAGAAAAAAACAAGCTGTAGTCGATTATGTTGAATTATTAAGATATTTGGAAATACAGGAGCAAATCCTTTCTGATCTTATAAACAAATCGACTGAGATTTCAGCCATAATGACGGATGAAGCTTCAGCAGGTATAAGTGCTTTTGACATTAAAACACATTCAGCGTTTTTAAGAAGAATTTATAAAGATATAAAAAATCAGTCAAAAGTAGTAGATGAAATCCAAAAGGAGAAACAGAATATGCAGACAGCTTTATTTAAGCTTCACAATGAAGTGGAAGTGCTGGATAACTTAAAACAAAGACAGCAGCTTGCGTTTCTCACTGAACTTTTTAAGCAAGAAGAGAAAAAAACTGATGAGTTCGTCACATATTCGACAATGAACATGAAAAGAAGTTCAATCTAAGCAGGCGTGGAGGAGGATGTGTGAACAAAACACAAACCAGCAAAGCTTCAATCGAAAAAAGCCAACAAGGGAGAAGTGCCGCAAAAAAATCTAAGCCTACTGCGCTTATCGTATTTGTTATATTACTCTTTATTCTTGTCAGTGCCGGTGTTGTTGTATTTATGCTAAACATAGGGAATTTCAGGGATTCCATACTAGCCGTAGTCTCTCCGGAAACTGCGATAGAAGAGGAAATTAGTGAACAGGAAAGCCTTGAAGCTCAGATAAGAGATGAGATTATCAGATTAAACGAAAAGGAAGACGAACTTAATACGCGAGATAGTCAGCTTAATTTAAGAGAAAATGAGCTCAATGCCAGAGAAGAGGAGCTCAATGTAAAAATACAGGAGACACTTGCTTTAGAGCAGAGACTTTCTCCTCAAGTTGAGAGTGTTTTGAGGATATCGGAAATGTACAAAAACATGGAATCTGAGCAAGCGGCACTTATATTATCCGAAATGGAGAATAAAGAACAGATAATTCTCGTTCTCAAAAACATGGACGAGGAAACTTCCGGAGAAATAATAGGACTTATGGAACCGGAAATTGCAGCCAGGCTTATAGAAAGGATGATGCCACAGGAATAGTAGTTGTACTTAAGAACTTAGAGAGGGGTGATGTATGGCAAATGAAATACATAGGAGAGGGGGTGAAAGTGATGATAATTCAGGTTAATGATGTATATAGCTCGGACAAGCATACCGCACAAATAAGTAAGGATAGTCAAATGGCTTGCGTTAATGGTTGTTTTTCGAAGTCGTTGGAAAAATTTGTAAAAAATTCTACGGATAGCGAAAAAGCATCTGAAGCTATTTTCTATTTAAGTAATTTACAAATAAAAGCTGATGGAGTATCAGAAGAGAAACATCCCGGAATTAGTGGATATTTACAGTTTTCTTTTATAGCAGCAGACTTAGCTGCAAACGAAGAAAAAGAAGTTGTTCCGGAATACAATCAAGCATCTGTAGATTTGCGTTTTGCGAGATGTGTTTCAGCGACTGAGAACAAAAGCAAATCTGTCGCTCAAATGCTGATTCCATTGGGGAACACAGGGACAATTCTACAAGAAGCTAATGCTTTTGCGGACTTAACACAGCAGAAGCGCTATAGTTTACTTCTATCTGATGATTACGCTTACGATATCCAGAATAAGCCTATCGACTCTACCGGTGCGCATATGATTCAACTTCAACCATCCGGCGGTAAGCATTATTCTGATTCCGGTCCGTACGGAATTTCGGTTGCTTCTGAGCAAGAAATCTTAAATGTGAAAAAGCTGTCAGGACAGCGGGAGCAATATGTTTCGGGGCAAAAAACAGGTGGTGGCACTGCTCTTGAGAGTATAACCCGACCGGGTTCAGTTGAGTTTTTTGCGCAAAAACTCGATCTTCCCAAAGTTTTTCAAAGGGAAAAACAAATTGTTTTAGATTATGCGGATAGTTTAAAGCCGTATGAAATCGATGCGCAAAGAAAACTTAGCAGTAATGCCGCAAATGACCCGATAAGTCTTGTTTTAGGTGAGGTGTTGAACCAAAGTTCCGAGGCGATGTCCGCTTCTCAAAAAGGATTCTCAGGCAAGGACACAGGTAGGGCGTTAGTGCATGAGCACACTAACCTTCTTATGACTGGTGAAGTTAAGAGCCTAGAAGAAATTCATACTAATACGGACGAACAATCCGAAAAGATTCCAATTGGGCTAAAGCAAGAGTTAGAACCGGTTTTTACGCACACTCAGCAGGATTCTGGTAATCAAACCTCATACGGCTATTTAAAGGGTGAACAATTATCAGAGCAGGGCGGTATGGAACGACCGGAAAATTCGTTTAGAAGTGTTCTTGCGCAGACAACGAATGCTTCCGAATCAGTTTTACACTTGACTGATTCAATCGAAAAGCTTACGGCTAAAACGGATGTTTTGATCCAGCTTGCTGAAAGGCTCACGGTAATGACAACTGAGGGAAAGACTGAAATGGAGGTGCAGATACATCCCGAGAGTCTAGGTAAAGTCCTTTTAAGGATTGTGAACGAGAACGGCGTGTACTCTGCTCGAATAACTGCTGAGACATTTCAGGTAAAGGAATTGATCCAATCTCACCTTAGTGATCTCAAGTCAGCTTTAAAAGAACAAGGGTTTAGCTTTTTAAACCTTGATGTAAACCTTTCGAACAGCCAGAGTAATAATCAGCAGTGGGCATGGCGGGATCGCTTCTTTTTCGGACAGAGTGGAAACGGCAATTCGAATTATGCTAAACGAGATCAACTGGTTGAACGGGTTACAAGGACATTTAACGGGTCGAAAATTTTAGGGCGTATCGATTGTTTAGTTTAAGAAGGGGGGTGAGATAAATGAGGATTGAGAATACGCAGCAAAATGGACAGAGCGCTTCTGCAATACAAAATCGTGCGGAATTAGGTAAAAACGAATTTATGAACATACTGGTAACTCAGCTAAGGTTTCAGGATCCGTTAAGACCTATGGATGACAGGGAATTTATAGCGCAATTGGCTCAGTTTTCGTCGCTTGAGCAGATGCAGAACTTAAACAGGGAGTTTGCCAATGTCAGGGCGATGAACATGATAGGCAATTATGTCACTGCAAAAATTGATGGTGAAGGTCCCGAACCGGAAATTCTTAAGGGTTTAGTCGAGGCTGTGTCATTTGAAAACGGGCGGACAGGTGTGGTGGTTAACGGTCGAATTGTTGACGCCGAAGACATAGTAGGCGTTCATATGTTCAATCCGGATTCAGATTCCGAACAGGCGCAGTCAGGCGAGTAAGGAGGTCTTGCGATGAAACTTATAAACTACGGCAACATTAGCAGAGTACAGCCTAAGCCTTTAGACATTGCAAAACATAGTGCGGCTGTTAAATCGAATAAAGGCTTCGATAGTATATTGCAAAGCACAGTCTCCGACATGCAGCAAATCAAGTTTAGCAAGCATGCGCAGGCAAGGATGCAACAGAGGAATATAACTCTGACACCTCCTGAAATGGAAAAAATAGGCGAAGCGGTAGATAGAGCGGGATCAAAAGGAATAAAGGATTCGCTTGTTTTGCTTGACAAGGTTGCTTTGATAGTGAATATTCCAAGCAGGACCATAGTGACAACGGTAGATGAGAAAAGCATCAAGGACAACGTGTTTACCAATATTGACGGTGCGGTGATATTGTAGCCGGACCTTTTTAGGGGGCTGCTTCTGATTTACTGATAAATCGGAATAACCGCAAAAAAATAAAAACCTAAGGAGGCAAATTTTTTATGATGAGATCAATGTTTTCAGGGGTTTCCGGATTACGTGCACATCAGACATGGATGGATGTAATAGGAAACAATATTTCAAATGTCAATACGGTGGGATTTAAAGCCAGCCGCGTGACTTTTCAGGAGATTTTTAGCCAGACATTAAGAAACGCTGTCTCTCCGTCACCAGGTGGAGGCAGAGGAGGAATTAATCCGCAGCAGGTAGGCTTAGGGATGGCCATCGCATCGGTTGACGTCATGCAACGACGTGGAAGCGTACAACGGACAGATAATATGACTGATCTTGCGATAGATGGGGAAGGTTTTTTTGCCCTCTCAGACGGCGCCAGCAGGTTTTTCACCCGAGCCGGCAATTTGAGGATGGATGTAGGTGGTTATCTGACTGTGCCAAACGGCATGAAGGTAATGGGATGGTCGGGGAATGATGTGGCTGCAAGACTTCAAGCAACGGTGCAGCCTATTAATCTTGCCAACCAATTTATGGCGGCTAGTGAAACTGACAGGATAGTTTTTCAAGGAAATCTCGATAGTAGGACTGCGGTTGGAGAGAGTGTCAGGCATGGCGTGACGCTGTTTGACAGTCTGGGTGGGGAGCATAGAGTTGATTTTGTTTTTGAAAAGACGGCTAGTAACGCATGGAATGCTACAATCGTACCGGAAAGGGGCGGAGCCATTGATACATCTTTACCTCCAGATCCACCGATGACACCTATTGACGTTGGTGATCTTGTCTTTGATGCTTATGGAGCTCTTGATGTTGGTGCGAGTACGTTTCCTGGTCCTGTGACTTTGGATCTTGACGATACAATGACAGGAGCAGGGTATATTGATATTCAGACATTCGATGCAGACGGTAATCCTATAGGCAATATCATTTTCGACCCTGAAAGACTAACCCAATACGCAGTCGAATCATCCGTTAGAGCCGCCGAAGTCTCGGGTTATCCAGCAGGAAGCTTAACTTCGCTCAGCGTGGACAATGCCGGAAGAGTTATCGGCGTATTTTCAAACGGACAGCTTAATGAGCTTGCGTTGCTTGCCGTGGCGAATTTCAACAATCCTTCGGGGTTGATGAAGATAGGTGATAACTTGTTTGAAAACACTGTAAATTCAGGATTCTTAGGACTCGATGCGGCAGGATCTGCCGGCAGAGGCATGATAAGTCCCGGCACGCTTGAGATGTCGAATGTCGATCTTGCAAAGGAATTCACCGATATGATCGTCGCGCAAAGAGGATTCCAAGCTAATTCACGAATAATAACCACTTCGGATGAGATGCTGCAAGAACTTGTAAACATTAAAAGGTAACTAAACGCCGGACGGGCATATACCCGTCCGGCAAAAAACTATAAGGCTTGGAGATGAGTATATGATAGAGGTAACGCGCCTTAATGGTAAAGAATTTTACGTAAATTCCGATCTGGTGCTGTTTGTCGAAAAGACTCCCGATACTGTTATAACACTTTTAAACGAGCGAAAGCTAGTGGTCTTAGAGGACGTGGAGCAGGTTGTGGGAAAAATTATCGAATTCAAAAGGAAAGTCTTTTTAGGTCATGATATCACTGACAAGGCTTAAATAGGAGTGTGTTGAATGGATATAGCTACTTTAGCGGGTATAATCGCAGGAACTTCATTTATTATAATAGGCATACTGCTGTCAGGAAATTTAAGTAATTTTTATGATCTTGCGTCAGTCATGATTGTTTTGGGCGGTACTTTGGCTTCTACCTTGATTGCTTATCCCCTCGGTAAGGTGATAGGCATAATGAATGTAGCGAGAAATCTTTTTTTTGCAAGAGAAATGAACACTCAAGATGTAATAACTAGGATCATAGAGCTTGCCAATATTGCAAGAAAAGAAGGCTTGCTTGCTCTTGAAGAAGCGGCAAGCAATTTAAATGATCCGTTTTTGCAAAAAGGAGTTATGCTTATAGTCGACGGCACTGATCCCGAACTTGTACGAAACATAATGGAAACGGAGATTTCGTTTGTTGAGGAGCGACACAAGCAGGGTCAAGGTATTTTCGAGACTATGGGTTCGCTTGCGCCTGCCTTTGGAATGATAGGCACGTTAATAGGTCTTATTAACATGCTGATGGCTCTCGATGATCCTGATACTTTAGGGCCGAATATGTCTGTTGCCTTGGTGACTACTTTTTATGGTTCCGTAATGGCTAATCTGCTTTTTATACCAATGGCTGGAAAACTAAAGCATAGAAGCGGTCAGGAGCTTTTATATAAAGGTATTATGCTGGAAGGTCTATTATCAATACAGGCAGGAGAAAACCCAAGGATAATAGAAGAAAAACTAAAAGCATTCTTATCGCCTGCAGAACGTAAAAAAGAAAAAGATAAAAATTCAGATGGGGGAAATTGACTGTGGCAAGGAAACGTTCACCTGATAATCCACCACCCGGATCGCCGGCTTGGATGACCACATATGGTGATCTGATTACATTGTTGCTGGTTTTCTTTGTGTTTTTATTCTCCTTTTCAACAATTGACGCCGAAAAATGGCAAGCGCTCTTAGCCTCGCTTCAGGGTAACGTAGGTGTAATGGAAGGCGGTAAGACTGTGAGCGAATTACCGAAAGTCGATGACGCCGCTTTGCAGGATCAAATTAATGAAGTGGTCCGACAAAGAACCCGGAGACTTCAGCAGAGCGAACAAGCTAACGAACAGGTTTCAGAGGCCGAAGAGGTTGATGAATTTGTAAGGCTCTATCATTTGATTGAGCAATATCTTGAGCAAAACAATATTCATGCCGAAATCGAGATTTCACCCGCTCATACTGAAATCCTTGTTAGATTTCAGGAATATGTGCTTTTCGATACAGGAAAGGCGGAAATAAAACCGCGATCGGCTGAGATTTTAGATACGATTGCTAATATTTTACTAGCGCATATAGATGTCATTGACAGGATAAGAGTTGAAGGACACACCGATAACAGGCCTATTAGCACGCTTTTATATCCAACCAATTGGGAGCTGTCAGCAGATCGCGCCATAAAAGTTGTGAGATTTTTCCAGGAAAGGCACGAAATTCCCGGCAACAGGCTGGCGGGGAAGGGCTTTGGCGAGCACCAGCCGATAGCTGACAACGAAACCGAGGAAGGCAAAGCAAAAAACCGCAGAGTGGATATCCAGATTGTAAGAATAGTAGGAGTATCGGAAGTAATTCAAGCGGAGGGGAGCAATTAGCGTTATGAGTAAAACCTTGATAATTATTTTACTTGTGGTTGTTATTCTGATTATAGCGGCAGGTGCTGCATTTTATTTTTTTATGTTAAGAGGACAAGATGCCGAAGAAAGTCAACCACAGATCGAGGAAGGAATAGTATTTCATACGGGCGAGGTATTTGTTACAAACCTTAGAAATAGCGAGCTATTATTAAAGACGGATATTTTTATCAGCGTTCCGGACAGAAACCTAAGAATTATGCAGGATAACGTACAATTGGTCAGAGACAGAATTATAAGGGTGTTAAGAAGCTTTACCGAAGAAGATATCCTAATGGAGGAGTTACAGGATATGGTCGGAGACAGAATAAAAAATGATTTACAAAATACGCTAAGAATTGATAAAATAATCGATGTGTATTTTACGGAATTTGTGGTGCAATAACCGGAACGAAGGGGGTGAATTTGGTGGCTGATGTGCTGTCTCAAAAAGAGATTGATAGTCTTCTAAGCGCTTGGACATCCGGTGAGATTGATGTAAGCGAAATTCAGGAAATTCCCAAGGACAAAAAGATCAGAAGTTATGACTTCAGAAGGCCACACAAATTCTCAAAAGATCAGCTTCGTACAATCCAGATGATTTATGAGAATTTTTCAAGAACTATGGCATCGTACTTATCAGGAATTTTACGCATTTATTGTGATTCTGAGGTGGCTGTTGTAGAGCCGCAGACTTATCATGAATTCACTAATTCACTTCCGGAAATTGTAGTGCTCGGAGTGGTTGACTTTAACCCGCTTAAAAAGAACTCTATGATTCTTGCGTTGCCGACAGATATAACATATGCTATAGTGGATAGGTTATTAGGAGGCTCGGGCGGAGATATCGGCAAGGCAAGAACTTTGACTGAGATTGAAATAGCGCTCGTTGAACGGGTTATAAAACAGATGCTGGCGCTTATGGGCGATTCGTGGTCAAATGTCTTAAAAGCCGAATTTAAGCTTGTCAGTACAGAAGCAAGCGCACAATTTGTTCAAATAGTTTCGCCAAACGAAACTATGGCGATAGTGACGCTTAATGTACATATAGGTGATGTGAACGGAATGATAAATGTCTGTATCCCTCATTTGGTTCTTGAACCCATAATTGAGAACTTAAGCACAAAGTACTGGTATTCTTCAAGGATGATTGATGACTCAAACAGCAGGAATTTAGGACTGATAACAAATCAAATTGAGTTCACGAAGCTTGAAATGACAGCAGTATTAGGAGGAACATCCATTACGGTCAGAGATTTTATGCATTTGCAGCTAGGAGACGTGATACGTCTCGACAGCAAAGTAAATCAGGATGTTGCGTTGTTCATAGGCGAGATAAAAAAGTTTCGGGGAAATGTCGGAACAAAGGCCAAGAATTTGGCAATTCAGATAACCGGCATTGAGAGGGGAATTGAGGGAGCATGAACCAATTATTGTCTCAAAGCGAAATTGATGCTTTATTAAAGAGTGATGGCGCTAAAAACACTCAAGAAGAGAAGTTTTTACCTGTTGAAACAGATGCGATTGGAGAAATTGCCAATATAAGCATGGGAACGGCTGCTACCGCATTATATACTTTGATAAGTAGAAAGGTTATTATAACGACTCCTGAAGTTTCTATTACAACGTTGCGCGATGTGGCAAATCAATATCCGATTCCGTTCGTAGCTGTGGAGGTAGCTTATACTGATGGTTTAAAGGGTAGTAACCTTCTTATAATAAATGAAAATGACGTGAAAGTAATCACAGATTTAATGATGGGCGGAGATGGAACAACCACTGATACCGAGCTTGACGAGATGCACTTGAGCGCAATAGGCGAAGCTATGAATCAAATGATAGGCTCATCCTGCACTTCTATGTCATCAATGTTCAACAAAAGCATAAATATAGCGCCTCCCAGAGCATATCGGATAAATTTGGCGAATGATATGACAAATACGAGTTTCGCCATAGATGATAAACTTGTTAAAATCCGCTTTAAAATGGAGGTCGTAGGACATTTTAACAGTTTTATGATGCAGTTTATACCGATACGGTTTGCGAAGGAAATGATAAAAGAATTGCTTGCTCAACAAGGACCGATCGAGATAAAAGGAAATAAAGAGCAAGGATCAAAGGGATTAGACAGAACGATCGGCGTAAGAGAAATGGAAGTTGATCTTAAGAGCGCAAATTCCAGAACAGAGACTCCTAGGCAAATTGATGTGCATCCGGTGGCTTTCAGAGAGTTTGAGGATAAGACGGCTTTATCACAAACAAAGGAAAATATTGATCTGATACTTGATGTGCCTCTTCAAATTTCTGTTGAACTGGGAAAAGTCCGGAAATTAATCAGGGATATCTTGGAACTCAATCTCGGCTCTATCATTGAGCTTGACAAGATGGCCGGAGAGCCGGTGGATATACTTGTAAACGGCAAAATAATTGCCAAAGGAGAGGTGGTGGTCATTGAAGATAGCTTTGGAGTCAGAATAACCGATATTCTGACCCCTGAAAAGAGAGTTATGAAGCTTGGGAAATAATTACATGGATTAATGATAGGAGGATACAATATAATGCAAAAAAAAGTCCTTATTGTGGATGACGCTGCTTTCATGAGAATGATGATTAAGGATATTTTGTCTAAAAATGGTTATGAGGTTGTCGGTGAAGCGGAAAATGGCCTAAAAGCACTTGAAAAATACAAGAGCAACGAACCCGACTTAGTTATAATGGATATAACAATGCCTGAGATGGATGGCATACAGGCAGTAAAAGAGATTAAAAGGTTCAATAAAGATGCTAAAATAATTATGTGCTCCGCCATGGGTCAGCAGGCAATGGTAATTGAATCAATCCAAGCCGGGGCGCAGGATTTTATTGTAAAACCATTTCAAGCCGAGCGGGTATTAGAAGCCATTAAAAGGGCTGTAGGATAAAAGACTATGGAGCAATTACTGCCAATCCTGTTTCTTTTGTTTGGATTTGTTGTTGTATTGTTAGCCGCTCATTTTGTAACTAGGTGGATTGGCAAAAAAATGGGTGGTTCCGGCTCAGGTAAGTATTTTTGCATATTAGATCGTATTTATCTGGGCAATGAGAGTTTTATATGTCTTTTGCGTATGGGGGGTAATTGCTATATTGTCGGAGTCACAAAATCCGGTATGCAGGTTCTTGATAAGATTGAATACGATGATATTAAAATCCTGCCATCTACTTATACACACACTTTCCCTGAAATTTTACATAAATATTTTAGTTCAAAGGGAGCGGAGTCCGAGAGGAAAGAAGCGCAAGAACCAGATGGCCGGAGTTAAAGCAGTACTTTTTTTATTAATATTGTCTTTTATTTTGTTCGTACCGGTAGCCAATGCCCAACCCGAAGTGCCGATCCCCAGATTCACTATAGGAGTTGATGCGGCGCAAACTCCTCAGGATGTGGTAGATGCATTTGAGATCCTCGGAATATTGACCGTTTTGGCTTTAGCCCCTTCCATTTTGATAATGATGACGTCGTTTACCAGAATAATAATCGTGTTGTCGTTTGTGAGAAATGCATTGGGTATTCAGCAGTTGCCTCCGAATCAGGTCATAATCGGATTAGCACTATTTTTAACTTTTTTCATTATGGCGCCTATAGGGACTCAGATTTATGACGATGCAGTCATACCGTACCTTGAAAACAGAATAGAGCAACAGGAAGCGTTGGATCGGGCTATGGTGCCTTTAAGGGAGTTTATGTTCAGAAATACGAGAGAGAGCGACATGAATCTGTTTCTAAATCTAAGCGGACAAGAGAGGCCGGAAACTCTAGATAACATACCTACGCATGTTGTAATCCCGGCATTTATAATAAGTGAGTTGAAAACAGGATTTCAGATCGGATTCTTAATTTTTCTTCCGTTTATAGTAGTTGATATGGTAGTTGCCAGCACTTTGATGTCGATGGGTATGATGATGCTTCCGCCAGTTATGATATCCCTGCCGTTTAAAATATTGCTGTTTGTGCTTGTAGATGGTTGGAATCTGGTAATAAGGAATTTGATTTTAGGATTCAACTGATAATGAGGACGGTTCTATCGAGGGGACAGATCTTTAAATATTAATTTCTGCTCGTCCTTTTGTCTTGACGCTAGTCTAAAAGGAGATGAAATGAACGAAATAAACGTAATTGAGATAGCTCGACAAGCCATTTACACCGGAGTATTAGTTTCAGCTCCTTTGCTTGGATTAGGACTTCTGGTAGGAATGATAGTAGCGGTATTCCAGGCTACGACACAGATCAATGAGCAGACGCTGGTGTTTGTATCTAAGATTCTTGCGACAGCGTTGGCTGTACTCTTGTTCGGCACTTGGATGATACAGATGCTTACTAATTTTACCATTAACCTATACAACAACATAAATATGTACTTGGGTCTTTAGGGGAAGCATGATAACTGTACTTGAAAGAATAATACCGGAATTTGAGCTTTTTTTGTTGGTCTTCATGCGAGTGTCAGGCTTATTTCTTATCGTTCCGATATTTGGATCAAGAAATGTCCCGGTAATTTTGAGAATCGGTCTTGCGCTGTTTATATCGTACTTAATAATAGGATTACAAACGCTGCCAGAAAACGTAAGAATGGACTCATATGTTCACCTTGCTTATTATGCTTTAACCGAACTTGTAATTGGCTTTCTGCTGGGATTTGTGGCATTACTGGCGTTTTCAGCGATTAGCATGGCAGGGCAATTAATTGACACTCATATTGGATTCGGACTAGTACATATGCTTGATCCACAAAGTGGTATGGAAGTTACGCTTATGGGCAAGTTCAAAAACATTCTGGCTATTATTATTTTCTTTACAATCGATGGCCATCATACGTTGATCAGTATTATTGTTGAGAGTTTCAACATAATACCTGCCGGAAATGTTAAAATAGAAACAGTAATAGCTTTAGGGATGATTGAACTCTTTGTCGATTATTTTATTTTTGCCTTGATAATCGCTATTCCGATTATTGCAGCATCAATTATTGTAGAGATGGTTTTTGGTATTATTGTGCGAACCGTTCCTCAGATGAATATCTTTGTATTAGGAATACCGATTAAGATAGTGATAGGACTAGTAGCGCTTTATTTGCTTATTCCTGCTTATGTAGCAATTATGAGCGGGATGTTTGGCGATATGTTGGAGTCAATGCAGAATCTCATAAGAAAGCTGGCTCTGCGATGAAAAATACAAGAATTATTGATTTACAGCTATTTGCCACTGAAAAAACTGAGAAAGCCACTCCGAAAAAGCGTAAAGACGCACGGGAGAAAGGGCAGGTTTTTAAAAGTTTTGAGTTTAGCTCAGCAGTGACATTACTCGTACTGTTTATCGCCTTAAGACTTGCTTTCCCTCACATGATAGCTCAATTTAAAAGCGCTTATATAAGATTTCTTGATATTAGACCACCGTTTGACCAGATATATTCTGCTGGAGGCTTACAAATGATGGGACTTGATGTGCTTATCATGTTAGGTGTCATAGCAGCACCGATATCAGTTTTTGCTCTTGTTTTAGGTTTAGCTATTAATTACTGGCAGGTTGGGTTTTTATTTACCGGAGACACTTTAGTGCCTAAATTGAGCAGGATTAATCCTATTGAAGGCTTCAAAAGGATGTTTTCGCTGAGAACACTCACAGAACTGCTTAAATCAACCCTTAAAGTGATTATTGTCGCTGTGATAGCTTATCAGGAATATATGACGGTTACTAGGAATTTACCTGGACTTCTCGATCTCAATGTTTCGCAAGGCGCAGCTTTCATAGGTAATAGCATTTATAATCTGAGTATCAGGATAGGTGTAGGATTATTGATTCTAGCTATTCTGGATTATATTTATCAATGGTGGGAGTACGAAAAGAGCTTAAGGATGTCAAAACAGGAAATTAAAGATGAATATAAGCAGATGGAGGGAGATCCTCAGATTCGCTCAAAGATAAAAGAGAAGCAACGCCAAATGGGTTTAAGAAGGATGATGCAGCAAGTGCCAAACGCAGACGTAGTAGTGACAAACCCAACCCATTATGCCGTAGCGCTAAGGTATGAACCGTCATTAAGCAATGCGCCGGTTGTTGTGGCCAAAGGTCTTAATCTGGTGGCTTTGAGAATTAAGGAGATTGCTCAGAAAAGCATGGTTACCATTGTAGAGAATCCTCCTTTAGCACAAGTTCTTTACAGTTCATCCGAGGTCGGCCAATCCATACCCGCTGATTTGTTTCATGCGGTCGCCGAAGTGTTAGCTTATGTTTATAGTATAAAAGGTAAAAATAACAGTTGATTATCATTCTAAATTTTAGACCAGAGGGGGTGTTGATGTGAAGTTTTCTGATTTTTTTATTGCCTTTGTAGTTATAGCTATCATATTTTTGATAATATTCCCATTAACACCGTTATTGATGGATATTCTGTTGATTGTCAACATTTCGCTTTCAATAATTATCCTGCTTACTACGTTGTATACTAAAGAGCCGCTTGAGTTCTCCATCTTTCCGTCTATGCTTCTTTTGACGACTCTTTATCGTTTGGCGCTTAATATTTCATCTACCAGGCTTATTTTAAGCGAAGGGAATGCGGGTCAGGTTATAGAAACGTTTGGAAACTTTGTTATTCAAGGAAACGTTGCCGTAGGATTCGTTATATTTGTAATTATCGTAATAGTTCAATTTGTAGTTATAACAAAAGGAGCGGAAAGAGTAGCTGAAGTAGCAGCTCGTTTCACATTGGATTCTATGCCGGGAAAACAGATGGCGGTTGATGCTGATTTAAACTCTGGGCTAATCGATGAACGCGAGGCAAAACAGAGGAGGCACAGAGTTCAGCGAGAAGCCGACTTCTATGGAGCAATGGACGGAGCAAGCAAATTTGTCAAGGGAGACGCAGTCGTTGGTATCATAATTACAATTATAAATATTATTGGTGGTATAATAATTGGAATGCTTATGGGTAACATGACTATAGAGCAAGTTATTGTGCGTTATACTCTGCTAACCGTCGGAGACGGATTGGTTAGTCAAATACCTGCTCTCATACTTTCAACCGCCGCAGGTTTAATTGTGACAAGGGCGGCTTCTGATTCGGATTTAGGTGCTGATCTTTTAAAACAAATCACCGCTCAACCTATAACATTAATTGTTGCTGCTGTTTTACTTGGACTTATGGCTTTCTTTCCCGGTTTTCCCAGTCTTATACTTTTGTTGGTTGCTTCGATTCTGGGATACTACGGGTACTCATTATCTAGTGCTGCCAAGCGTACTTTAATTGATGAAAGGGATGAGTCTACTGATAGAGAAGCAGATGATGTAAGAAAGCCTGAGAATGTATTTCCTTTATTGCAGGTTGATCCAATCGAAGTAGAGTTTGGATATGGGTTGATCCCGTTAGCCGATACGTCACAAGGCGGAGATTTGTTGGATAGAGTCGTTATGATGCGTAGACAGATTGCTATGGATATAGGTTTAGTTGTGCCCGTGGTACGTTTAAGGGACAATATTCAATTAGGACCAAACGATTACGTGATTAAAATTAAAGGTGTGGATGTGGCAAAAGGGACTGTTATATCAGACCATTATATGGCAATGGACCCGGGTACAGGCGAAGGTCACATTGAAGGCATCGAAACAATTGAACCAGCCTTCGGGTTACCGGCTAAATGGATTAGAGAAGAGTTAAGAGAACAGGCGGAAATGAAAGGGTATACTGTAGTAGATGCACCTTCAGTTATTTCTACTCATCTTACAGAGATTATTAAGCGATTCGGGCATGAAATGCTTGGGAGACAAGAAGTGCAGGCAATACTTGATGGTATGAAACCCAAATATTCCGCACTTATTGAAGAGGTCATCCCTAAAGTCGCATCTACCGGAGAGCTACATAAAATACTCGCCAATCTTATCAGGGAAAATGTGTCGATACGTGACATGGCAACAATACTTGAAACTATAGCGGATTATGGCAATATGACAAGGAATACCGATATTCTAACCGAATATGTAAGGCAAGCGCTTTCGCGAGCCATAACAGCACGATTCATGCCTGATCGTAAAGGCAAAGTACTGACGATTGATCCGGAACTTGAAAAAATAATAGCGGATAATGTTCAGCAGACTGAACATGGTTCATACCTTTCACTTGATCCTATTAAAAGCCAAAGGATCCTAAAAAACCTTGCTAAGGAAGTTGAAAAAATGGCTTCTGTCGGACTTCAGCCTGTTGTCTTAACTTCACCGTCGATAAGAGCTTATTTCAAGAAATTGACTGAGCAAATTCAGCCCGGACTTATAGTTTTATCGTTCAACGAACTTGACAACATAGCCGAAATACAATCAGTAGGCATAGTAAGAGGGTAATTCTGATGAAGGTAAAAAGATACATAGGTAAGACCACTCATGAGACTATACAAAAAGTAAAAGATGATCTGGGAACAGATGCCATTATACTGAATACACGCAATATTCAAAAAAAAGGATGGTTTAAATGGTTTAGAAAGCCATTGATTGAAGTAGTTGCGGCAATAGATGAGTATGGGCTGGCTGATACGCGCTTTGCCGCTAAACAGATGGATTTAAGGCTATTGAATCAATATCCCAATGGTTCGATATCTTTTGAACGGCTGGAAAGTAGAATGGATGCCATGACTGAAATGATAAAGAGTCTGGTTGCTTCGAGTTCCTTAACCGCAAAACCTTTTGATTCGATTGACGGGGAATATGCAACTTATTACAAGCAACTTGTAAAAAACGAGATACAGGATGATATAGCAAGAATGCTTATTGAAAGGGCAAACGAGCTTTCGCTAAATGGACAGGTAAGCTTTGATGCTTGCCTTGAAAAACTGATTTTGCAGATTCTTGGGAAACCACAACCGATAACACTTATGCCTGAAAAAAGGAAGGTTGTATTATTTATCGGTCCAACAGGTGTCGGTAAAACAACCACTTTGGCAAAGCTGGCAGCAACTCTTGCGCTTAAGCAAAAAAGGCAGGTAGGACTAATAACTGCGGATACTTACAGAATTGCCGCCGCTGATCAATTAAGAATTTATTCCGACATATTAGGGATACCGCTTATGGTCATATATTCACCAAAGGAAATTAAAGGCGCTTTAAGCGTTTATGCCGATAAAGATGTCGTACTGATTGATACGGCGGGAAAGAGTCTTAACGATAAGGCTCAACACAAAGAAATCGAAGAACTTATAGCGCTGAGCGAAGTTGACGAAATATACATTTTCATTGCTTCTAACACAAGTTATCTGGGGTATATGAATATAATCGATAATTATAAATTCATACCGGATTACAAGTTTATTTTCACAAAAATGGATGAAGCGGCTGCGTATGGAATCATTCTAAACTGTTGTTGTATGTCTGGAAAGCCTTTGTCATATATGACTAACGGACAGAATGTGCCTGACGATATTGAGATCATCAATCCTGAAAAAATTGTTAATATTTTGATGGGAAGGCAGAAACAATGACAGATCAAGCCGAAAAACTAAGACAATTAGTTAAATCATTAAAGGAACAAAGAGTTTCAGCAAATGCGTCTATGCCGCGCATAGTTACAGTCACAAGCGGTAAAGGAGGAGTAGGTAAGACCAATTTCACAGTAAATTTTGCGATTTCTTTATGCGAGCTCGGTAAGAGAGTAGTAGTAATCGATGCTGATTTTGGTTTGGCGAATGTGGATGTGATGCTGGGAGTTATTCCTCGATATGATTTATCATATGTCATAAATCAGCAGAAAACTATTGAAGATGTTACCAGCTTAGGACCCGGAGGCATTAAGTTCATTTCGGGAGGGGCAGGACTGGGAGAACTGGTTAATATGAGCCCTGATATACTCGAATCATTCATAAAAAGCTTGGAAATTTTAGAAAACACTAATGACATAATCCTGATTGATACAGGTGCAGGAATATCAGATAAGGTTATAAAAATGGTTTTAGCTGCAAATGAAACCATAATAATAACGACACCTGAACCAACATCTATTACGGATGCATATGTTTTGGCAAAGATGAGTCTTGCTATAAACAGTAATATCAGATTTAAACTTATTATCAATAAAGCGGATAATCGGCATGAAGCAGAATTGATGCTAAATAAATTCAGCGGAGTTGTGAAAAAGTTCCTAAATGCGGAGATAGATAGCATGGGTTATATACTTTATGATGAAAATGTCGTTAAGTCTGTGAAGGAGCAACTGCCTTATGTTCTGGGATATCCGAAATGCTTAGCTTCAAGGCAGATTAAAGATATTGCCAAAACTTTCGTGAGCGTGGAAATGGAACAAAACTTAGTTAAACGCGGACTTAGAGACTATGTTCAGATACTCGCTGGCCTTTGGAACTTTAGACGAGAATTCGCTAGTAAGGGGAATTGATGAACATGATAAAAGGCGCTTTGCATGTTGGAGACAAAATAGAGGTCGTGACGAATTTTGGACACGCCTCAAAAGAAAAATCAAGCTACAGTTTAATACAGGATATTCCTGATAATCGCTCTCTACTAATAACATTGCCAATGTTGGCGGGTCATCCCGTTGTGCTTGAACCTGAACAGATAGTGAGAATAATTTTCTTCAGAAGTGATGGAGAATTTTATTTTTCTGCACGAGTTGTAGAAAGAATTAAACTGGAATCCATTCTTCTTATTAGGATAATACAGGTTTCGTCGCTTGAGCGTCTACAAAGGAGGAATTTTTACAGATTTAGGACTATACTTCCCGTAAAATTTAGATTTGTAGACAATAATGAACCTAACACGCGTTATTATAAAGGGCATGCCTCGGATATAAGCGGTGGAGGGATACGTCTTTATACCGAAAAGTATATAGCGATTAACACTCAAATTGAATGCAGGATTGCAATGGATGAAGTTCAAGAGATCGCGTTGAGCGGAAAAGTTACCAGAGTAAGAAAAGTACAGGATGCAGAGAAGCAATATGATATCGGGATATGTTTTGTTGATATACCGGAGAAAATAAGAGACAGAATCATAAGCTTCATTTTCGAAGAGCAAAGATTATTAAGGCAAAAGGGGGAGATATAAAATGAATGTTAACCAGTATATTGAATTATTTATTGAAGAAAGCAAGGAGCAACTTCAAAGACTAAACCTTCATCTTTTAGAGATCGAGAAAAATCCTGACAGCACTGAGGGAGTAAATGAGATTTTTCGAGTTGCGCATACATTAAAGGGCATGGCTGGAACAATGGGTTTTAAATCAATCGCATCGTTGACTCATTCAATGGAAAATACTCTTGACGCCATAAAGTCTAAAAAACTTAAGCCTGCTCAAAATGTGACGGATGTCCTGTTTGAATGTCTGGATGCACTTGAGATCCTCTTAGCCAATATTATAGACAAGGGTTCAGACACAGGTGTTGACATAAAAAAGCTTGTATCCAATCTTGATACATTAACAGGTTCTACGATAACCCAACAGAAAGAATCCTATGTGTCGCAAGAAAAAGAGGAGATATCATTTGATCCTTATCAGCTTAACATTATTGAACAAGGAATTGAAAGAGGCTTTATTCCGTATTCAATCAAAGTGCGGTTAAGTAAAGGTTGCTTGCTAAAATCCGCAAGGGCTTATGTTGTTTTTAAAGCAATCGAGGGATTTGGTGATGTAATTCAGTCTAACCCTTCTGTACAGGACATAGAACAGGAGAAATTTGACTTAAGTTTTTCTGCGATAGTAATTTCAAGAACTGATAAAGATGCTATTCTAATTAAGTTAAACAATATCTCTGAGGTTGAAGATATCTCTATAAAACAAATCACAGGGGATGATCTTGATGAGTCGAAAAACTTAATGCATGACACAAAAAGCGTGGAAAACATGGAACAGTCTTCAGATGCAGCAGGGAACAGATCGACCGGAATAAATATGCGATTAGGAAAAAGCATCAGAGTTGATACTGAGCGTTTGGATCGCCTTATGAATTTGGTTAGTGAGCTTATCATTATTAAGAATCGTATTCAGGGAACCGATCAGAACAATAATATACAAGTATTGGCTGAAACAGTTGAATATCTTGGCAAAGTAACTACCGATATCCATGATGCAGTTATGAAGGTTCGCATGGTGCAGGTTGAAACCGTGTTTAATCGTTTTCCCAGGGTTATACGAGATTTGGCTAAAAATACGGGTAAAGAGGTAAGATTGAACACTTATGGAGCGGGAACTGAACTTGACAGAATTATTGCTGATGAAATAGGCGATTCGTTAATTCACCTTATACGCAATGCTGTAGATCACGGTCTTGAATTTGCGCATGAAAGGTTGTCTGCTGGCAAAACAAGTACAGGCAATGTGGATTTAATTGCGTATCACGATGGGAATAACGTAGTATTGGTCGTGGGTGACGATGGTAAGGGAATTGATACGGATAAGATCTTGAAACAAGCTCTATCAAAAGGCTTAGTAGGTGAAAATGAAGTTAATAAGCTAAGTGACCGCGAGATTCTTAATTTTCTGTTTGATCCTCGTATTACTACGGCAGGAAAAATATCGGATATTTCCGGAAGAGGAGTGGGGATGGATGCGGTAAAATCTAAAGTTGAATCTTTAGGCGGAATAATAGAAATCGAAACATCGAAGTGCAAGGGTACAAAGTTCATAATAAGGCTTCCGTTGACATTATCAATAATTCAGGCACTCGTGGTCAAGGTTTCTGATGAATACTTCGCAATACCTCTCAATTCTATAAGAGAAATTCTGAATGTAAAAACAAGCACCATAAAACAATTGCGAAATTATAAGGCGGTGAATTACAGAGATGTCTTGATACCATTGCTTAGACTTGATGAGAGGCTTGGAACATTAAAAGAAGAAGTCAATAAGCACGATGAAAATATTACTTTAGTTATACTCAGTAAAGGTGAAAAACTATCTGCGGTAGCGATTGACGATTTGGCGGGTCAACAGGAAATCGTTATAAAATCGTTAGGAAAATATCTGTCCGATATTAAGGTTTTATCCGGAGCGACTATTCTTGGGGATGGCAGGGTTGTGCCAATCCTTGATATCAATCATCTCGTATAGAGCAGGAGGGTGAGAAATGACCGACAAAAGCAGTACTTCTAACAATTTAAATATCGAGCAATTTATATGTTTTGAGCTTGAAACTGAATTATATGGAATAGGTGTCAAAAAAACGGAATCGATCGAGCGTATGTCACAGATAACAAGAGTACCGGACAGTTCGGTGCACATTCTGGGAATCATAAATTTAAGAGGGGATATTTTACCTGTTTTAAGTCTTAGACAAATGATGGGGATAAAACCGAAATCCTATGATTCGGATACGAGAATTATAGTTATTGATGCCGGGAATTATCGCGTAGGAATAGTCGTTGATAGAGTTATTGAAATATTGAGCATATCTGGTATTGAGATACAGTCAGCTAAAGAAATATTAACTGACAGAGAATCACATATGTTCGAAGGCGTATACAGAGCAATTGACAATATTGTGATGCTTCTTAATATGGATTGGATTTTGGACACTGGGGATTCATATTTTGATAAGGGGAAAAAATATGTCGCAGATATTTGATCAGTTCAGTGATTCATACATGGACATTCTCAAAGAATTGGGCAATATCGGTGCCGGTAACGCAGCCACGTCCCTTTCGGTTATGCTTAACAGGCGAATTGACATGAGTGTGCCTAAAGCAAAGATAGTGGGGTTTAATGAGCTTGAAAGCATTATAGGTTGTGAGGATCTCTTGGTAGCGGCGATCTATCTTGAGTTTACCGGAGACATACAAGGTACAATAATGCTTGTTTTTAACCAGGATTCAGCTAAAAACCTGATTTCTTTGCTAATGGGACACGAAGTGAATCCGAACGAAAGCGATGCTTTCTCGGAGTTTGAAATATCGGCGCTTCAGGAAGTTGGAAATATTCTTGCGGGAGCATATCTCGGTGCGGTTTCACGATTTGCTAAACTTACTATGAAGCTGTCTGTTCCAAGCTTTGCTTTTGATATGATCGGTGCGGTGCTTAGTGTTCCAATGATTGAGTTTGGTTATTTTGCCGATAAAGCGCTGTTTATCGAAACAGAGTTTTTAAATGGGGGTGACAAAATAAGTGGAGATTTCCTCGTTATACCTGATATGGAGTCATATGCAATAATACTAAAATCTTTGGGAGTTATGTAAATGAATGGTATGATCAAGATCGGCATGGCAGATCTTAACGCTACTGCAAGCCCTGGGATTCTTACTACGCTTGGCCTCGGATCCTGTGTTGGAATTGTGCTATACGACGCTAAAAATAAAATCGGGGGAATGGCTCATATAATGCTACCTTCAAGCCGTATTTCCACCGGAGATGTTGTTAATGAAGCAAAATTTGCCGACACCGCAATCGAGAAACTTTTGAGTTTAATGATCGACATGGGTGCTAAGCTTACCAATATTACTGCCAAATTAGCCGGAGGCGCACAAATGTTCGCAAACCGAAACGGATCAAACGATATTTTAAAAATCGGACAGAAGAATACAGAACAGACACTTAAGATATTACACGAAAAGGAAATCCGGGTGGTCTCTCAGGATACCGGGGGTAATTACGGAAGAACTATAGAGTTGTACTCAGAAACAGGAGTACTTCTTATTAAAACAATCGGACATGGAGTAAAACAAATTTGATGGTGGATTATGGTCTGCTTGTTAAGGAGGAGATAATGGAAAATCCAATTAACAAGGAAACTGAGAACTTGTGGAATGAATATTGTAAAACCAGAGATGTGGATTTAAGAAATCAAATCATTCTGAAATATGTTTATTTGGTTAAGCATGTGGTAAACAGAATGTGGGGCATTTATTCGTATCGTAAGCAAATGGAAGATATGATTAGTTGCGGGGTACTCGGGCTTATTGACGCAATTGATCGATATGATCCCTCAAGAGGGGTAAAGTTTGAAACATATGCTTACTTTAGGATACGTGGGGAGATTATCGATCAGATAAGAAAAAGCGACTGGATACCAAAAAATATAAGGCTACAAACCAAGAAAATCGAACAGACCATGGCTATTCTTGAGGATAAACTCGGCAGGCAACCGAGCGAACAGGAGATTGCAGACCGGTTATGTATTAAGCTTGAGGATTTTCATCGAATTTTGGGGCAGATTCATACATACACAGTAATTTCTTTGGATGAGCATTTATCGGATGCTGTATCGACTTCTGTTTTGCTTGCGGACACAACAGAATCACCGGAGCGATCGGCTGGTAACAATGAAATGAAGGAAGTGCTAACCAAAGCCATTGAAACCCTCCCTGAGAAGGAAAAGACGGTCGTGAGCCTATATTATTTCGAAGAGATGAATTTGAAGGAGATCGGTGCGGTTTTAGGAGTTTCAGAGTCAAGGATATCGCAAATTCATACAAAGGCGCTTATGAGGATGAAGAATAGACTTGCACGGCATAAAGAGATTTTTTTTGAGGAGGATCACTCGTAATGTATCAATTAGACTTCAGGGACGACGGAGTATATCTTAAGCTTGCTTCCGGTTCATCAGATCTGGCCGAATCTGAAAAAAGGGAAATAATACAACGCATTAAAAGAAGAAATCTGACTGGTTTGCAGCTTAATATGCTATTGCAGGCAATATATAAAAGCGATTCACAGGAAATGAAAATCGCCCAGCCTCAACCTAACGTGCCTTTGGATGAGGAAATGAACGTTAGGATATCGAATGATCAGATGGAAGCTTATATAACGTTTTTTCCTCCTGAAGATGGAAAGAGTCTTTCCCAACAGGATATGCTCAATATTTTAGAAGCAAATTCCGTAGTTTTTGGTATCAAATATCAGAACTTGAACGCACTGATATCAAAGAAATCATATGATGAAGAGATATTGGCAGCACAAGGAACACCGTCTCAGAACGGACAAGATGCATCTTTAAAATTTCACATCGAGCTTTATAAAAAAGCAGCACCAAAGATAGACGAGGATGGCCAAATCAATTATCGTCTGCTGGATACAATTGAAAACGTTAAAAAGGGCCAATTACTGGTTACAATAATTCCTCCTACTGCTGGTGTTTCAGGAATGACAGTTACAAACAAGGAGATTGCTGCAAAACCCGGTAAAACCATAAATTTGCCGAAGGGAAAGAATACCGAAATCACCGAAGATAAACTTGGTCTTTTGGCTTCAATCGACGGTAAAGCAGAGATGCTTGACAAAAAAGTACACGTTTTCAGCGTACACGAAATAAGGGAAAGTGTTGATAATTCGACCGGTAACATTGATTTTGTCGGAAATGTTATTATAAATGGTAATGTTTTGAGTGGTTTTGAAGTCAGGGCAGGAGGATTTATAGAAGTAAAAGGAGTAGTGGAAGGGGCTGCTTTAATAGCCGGTAGTAATATAGTGTTAAAACGGGGTATGCAGGGAATGGGAAAAGGGTCTATTATTTCCGGAGGCAATGTGGTGGCGAGATTTATTGAAAGCGGTAATGTTTCGGCAAAAGGAGATGTAATTGCCGAGGCTATAATGCACAGCAATGTTCGTTGCGGCGGAAAGATTAAAGTAGCCGGAAAAAAAGGCTTACTTGTCGGAGGAAAGCTTCATGCAGGCCATGGAATTTCTGCCTTTACAATAGGTTCGCCTATGGCAACCTACACTGAGCTTGAAGTAGGAGTCGATCCGGAAATCAGAAAAGAGTACGATTTTTTAAAAAAAGACTTAGAGAATATGGAAACTGACATCAAGAAAGCGGAGCAGGTATTGACTTTGCTTGGGAAAATGGAAATGTCGGGTCAACCGTTATCTCTGGATAAACAACTTTTAAAGGTTAGGGCGAAAAATACTGCGAGCGCTTTAAATGCTAAACTCGATGATACCAAAATAAGAATTCTTGAGTTAGAGGATACTATACTTTCTGTCTCGGAAACTAAAGTAAGTGCAAGCAAAACAGTATATCCGGGTGTTGCTGTGGCGATTGGAGCATCGTCCATTCGGGTTAGGGACACTGTTGAATTTGTAACTTTCAAAAGAGAGCATGGAGAAGTCAGGATAGCCCCTTATCAAACGATATAAGATAGGGTATATTGCTATAAACCTCATTGCTATGCGCTTACATAGTCAGGCGCATGTTTATTTTACGTGTGTGTCTAAATAAAAATTACATTTGCCAGTTAAAATACACTATGCTATAATGAACTTTGTGTTTTGACCAAGGTGATTTCTTGCTATGTTTTGATACCCGCAGAGGAAGGAGGTACAGGATATGGATATGATTCGTTTGATTGAAAATGAACAATTGCGAACTAATGTCCCTGAATTTAATGTTGGTGACACCGTCAGGGTATTAGTTAAGGTTGTTGAAGGTGCCCGTGAAAAACTGCAAGCTTTTGAAGGCATAGTTATTCAAAGGCAAAATGGCGGAATCAGAGAAACTTTCACAGTTAGAAAGGTTTCTTACGGAGTAGGTATTGAGAGGACATTCCCGTTGAATTCGCCACGGATTGAAAACATCGAAATTGTTCGAAGAGGAAAGGTGCGCAGAGCCAAGCTTTTCTATTTGAGAGAGAGGTTGGGTAAAGCCGCCCGTGTAAAGATTGCAGTAGAAAAAAAATAGGCAGCATGGGACTGATGGCAGTCCCATATTTGTTTTGTCGCCTGAACTAAGACTAAGAATAGGTGGATAGTTTATGTCTGACAGGTATAAGGATGTTTTAGAGTGGTTGCAAGCTATCGTAATAGCGATAGTTTTATCCGTTATAATACGCCTTTTTCTTTTTGAAGTTATTCTTGTTGAAGGCTCGTCAATGCTCCCTACACTTAATGAGGGTGACAGACTTATAGTCAGCAAAGCGGAATACAGATTAATAGGCCCTAAAACTGGTGACATTATTGTTTTCAAAAACACTGAAGGTCCAAGGGAAAATTATATAAAACGAATCATAGGCGTTGCCGGAGATCAAGTCGAGATTAAAGACGGATTCGTATACATAAATGAAAACCCTATGGATGAACCATACGTTTTAGAGAAATTCTATGACAACTTCGTAGAAACCACCGTACCACACGGTTCGGTTTTTGTTTTAGGCGACAATCGTAATCACAGCAGAGACAGCAGAAATCCATATGTCGGATTTATTTCGTATGATAGCATAATAGGAAAAGCCAGATTAAGAATATGGCCTATTTGGAATATTGAATGGTTTAACTGAAAGGGGTGACGAGATTGCAGATAGGTTGGTATCCCGGTCATATGAACAAGGCAAAAAGGAAGATATCAGAGAGCCTGAGGCTTATGGATTTAGCCATAGAGCTTCGGGATGCCAGAATTCCCTCAAGCAGTGCCAATCCTGACGTTGAATCAATGCTAAAGGACAAATTAAGAGTTGTATTGTTTACCAAAAAGGATTTTGCTGATCAAGGACAAACTTTGAAGTGGCTCGAGCTCATGTCTTCAAAATTCGTAAATGCCGATGCTTTAAGCTGTCTGGATAATGCCGATGTTTTGAGGGTAAAAACTCTTATATCTAGAATTTGCCAAAAACGCAGACAAGAAATAAAGCTAAAGTCGGGTATTGAAAAGACAATGCGACTTATCATTCTAGGTATTCCTAATGTTGGAAAATCTACTTTTATAAACAGACTTACAGGTGAAAAAAAAACCAAGACAGAAGATAAACCTGGTGTAACCAGAGGAAATCAGTGGATTAGAATTGACAATTTTACCGAAGTATTGGATACCCCGGGGATATTATGGCCAAACCTAGGGGATAAAGTAACGGCCTTGCATCTTGCATATACGGGTTCGATAAAACAGGATACACTGGATTCTGTTTTTATAGCCAATAAATTCTTAGAAGAGATAATTCAGCTTTATCCTGATGCTATTAAGCAAAGATACGGCATTAATGAGACTACCGGAGATACGGAAGAATTGCTTAGTAAAATATGTATCAGAATGGGTTTGTTAATACCGGGAGGAACTGCCGATTTAGAAAAAGGTGCTGTAAGACTTATGAGAGATTTTCAGACCGGGAAACTCGGACGAATTACGCTGGAAATTCCTTCAAGTAAGAAGATAGATGAGATTTAATAATACTATTTACATAGATAATAAAATGGATTCAAGGTTTTTCAGGCTTACATATGAAGAAAAAAAGCTTCGGGATGAAGGTTATGAACTTTTGGCGGGAATAGATGAAGCGGGACGAGGGCCATTAGCCGGTCCGGTGGTTGCTGCTTGCGTGATTTTCCCTAAGGATTTGTTTTTAGACGGAGTTGACGACTCTAAAAAACTTTCTGCTGCCAAAAGAGAAAGAGTATATGGCGACATAATGAGCAAGGCATTATCGATTGGAGTGGGGATAGTTGATTCTGAAACCGTGGATCGTGTCAATATTCTGAATGCCACACGGGAAGCAATGGATAAAGCCATAATGCAATGTTTCGTAAAACCTGATTTTCTGCTGATCGATGCGGTAGAATTAAAGAACTGCTGTTTGCCGCAATTGAGCCTTATAAAAGGGGATCAGCGTTCACACAGTATTGCCGCAGCCTCGATTATAGCAAAGGTGACGAGGGATCGAGAAATGCGCATATGGCATGATGTATATCCTCAATATCGGTTCGACAAGCATAAGGGATATGGTACGGTCGAACATATAAGACTTATAAAAGAATTTGGACTCTCCCCGATCCACAGGCAAACATTTTGTTCCAAATTTATACAAGGTTATGCGGATGAACAATAAAGAACTCGGCAAATGGGGGGAACAGGTAGCCGCCAAATTTCTTCAGAAGGCAGATTTCGTTATTATTGAGCGAAATTATCGATGCGGTTTAGGAGAAATAGATCTTATTACCTCCGCCGGAGACCAATTAATATTTGTCGAGGTCAAGACCCGTAGTTCATCGAGGTATGGTTTACCGGGTGAAGCTGTTAACGCAAAAAAGAGATTGAAATATTTTCAGATAGCAACTTATTATGTTAACTATAAAAGGCTATATAGTCTTAGTTTGCGTTTTGATGTGATCGAGATTATGCGTAAAGCTGATGGATCTTATAGTGTAAACCATATTCCAAATGCTTTTTAGGTACAAGTTTTTTGCGAGGTGATATGGGTGTTTGCTAAAGTAAAAAGCACAGGACTTTTTGGGATGGATGGATATATAGTCGATGTTGAAGTAGATATATCAAACGGGCTTCCTTCGTTTGATATAGTGGGTTTGCCTGATGCCGCGGTAAAGGAGTCAAAGGACAGAGTGAGATCGGCTATAAGAAATAGCGGATTGGAATTCCCGATGAAAAGGATCACAGTCAATTTAGCTCCGGCTGATACAAAAAAAGAAGGTCCTGCATATGATCTTGCCATAGCGATAGGCATACTTATAGCAACAGAACAATTATCTCAGAAATGTGCATTTGACTGTGTGTTTTTAGGCGAGTTGTCACTAGATGGAGGTATTAAGCCTATTCAAGGCGTATTGCCCATGCTTATTTCACTAGATGGAGCTGCGTATAAAGCAATATTACCCGTTGCGAATGCTCCCGAAGCTGAGAATGTCAGTAAATTGGAAATAATACCTGTGAATTCTCTTTTAGAAATGATAGCTATTTTTAGAGGCGAGATACTGCCGGGCGTCTATGGAGAAATTAAGCAGAAAGATCATATTTTACCTCAGTATGAAGATTTTTCAGATGTTAAAGGGCAGGATAAAGTCAAACGAGCTCTTGAGATTGCCGCCTCAGGGGGACATAACGCTCTTATGATAGGACCGCCCGGTTCAGGCAAAACAATGCTTGCAAAGAGACTGCCTTCGATATTGCCTGAATTGACACAAACCGAAGCCATAGAAATCACCAAAATTTATAGCGCTTCAGGTTTGCTTCAAGCGGGTAGCGGTTTGGTAGGAACACGCCCATTTCGTTTTCCACATCATACTATTTCTAACGCAGCCTTAGTCGGAGGCGGCAAATTTCCAAAACCCGGAGAAGTTTCCCTTGCGCATCACGGCGTTTTGTTTTTGGATGAATTGCCTGAATTCAGAAGGGATGTACTTGAAGTATTGAGACAGCCGCTTGAAGATGGGAGCATCAACATATCAAGGGCAAATGGAAAAATCATGTTTCCCGCAAAATTCACCCTTATAGCCAGTATGAATCCGTGCCCTTGCGGATTTTTTTCTGATTCCTCAAGACAATGTACCTGTACACCTTTACAGATGACCAGATATTTTTCGAAAATTTCCGGACCCTTACTAGACAGGATAGATATACAGGTTGAGGCTTCGGCTGTTCCTTTTGACAAGCTTAGCGGCGCAAGAACGCATGAAACTTCGGAGCAAATTCGGCTTAGGGTTAACAAGACGAGAAACATACAGCTTGAAAGGTATGTGGATCTAAAGATATTCTGCAACGCGCAGTTAAGGCCAAAAGACATTGAGCGATACTGCCATATAGATACACAACAAAAACAGCTTTTAAAAAGTGCGTTTCAGTCGCTTGGCTTAAGCGCAAGGGCATATGACCGAATACTAAAAGTAGCAAGGACGATAGCTGACATTGAAGGAAGCGAAAATATAGCAAGTTATCATTTAGCGGAAGCCATTCAATACAGAATCATGGACAAATATCAGAAGGGTACAGTTT
>Ga0209316_100069_pt1 | contig 39475 bp, 36 predicted proteins | sample 3C3metaG_FD_184150 | JGI IMG/M metagenome (GOLD analysis project Ga0209316, IMG submission 184150) | Freshwater bacterial and archeal communities from Indian Creek, Illinois, USA - 3C3 metaG (SPAdes) (version 3) | ecosystem: Environmental > Aquatic > Freshwater > Unclassified | place: USA: Indian... | reverse complement strand
CGTATCTGGGAGAATACTGTTATAGGTTTAATAGACGAATGTTTAAAGGACAGTTGTTTAATCGTCTTGTTCACTGCTGCGTGACAAGCAGGGTGGTTACCTATCCTGAGCTAATCAAATAGTCATTTTTTTCATTTATATTCATCCTCCTTTCCGGATAATTTAGGCTCTGATCACCTGAACAATTTCCTCGTTAGGCGTAAACTGGCCGGTGCCGGCGTCAATCCGGCGCGAGGAGGTCAGGCGGTTAGGGTTTACACCGCGGTTATGCGCCGTACGCTTGGTCGGCGCCTGCTCGCCGTAACCGTGGAATAGGCTGACATAGCCGGGCATAATGCGCTGGGTGACGAGTGCCTGCACGCGGATGCGGCTGCCGTTTGCCGAAGCAACAAATACCCAAGCGTCGCTTGCAACCCCGCGCGCAGTAGCATCTGTCGGGTTAATCAGCAGATAGTTGGTATGGCGGACTTCGATATTTGCATCAAAATCCTGCACAAGATAGGGCAAATTCGCGGTGGCTGCCATCGTATGCCACATTACTTTGCCGCCGGCCATAAAGCGCAGCGGGAAAGTAGCAGTCGGCGTGTTCCGCGGCGCGCGCCACTGCGGGACCAGCGGGGTGGTGCTGGGGGTGGCAGTGTTTTCCCACACCTGGCGGAATTCCCGCACGTTCAACATTGGTACTGTTACCGTTTCTGTTTCAGTGCCGGTAAAGCTAAAACGCACTTCCGGCTCGGCTGCGGTAACATGTGTACCTGTAGTCCAGATCCCACCGTTTGTTTGTACGGTGCTCCAGACCCTACCGGCATTAGCAGTGTTGCCCCAGATACTCTGTGTGAATTGAACCTCGTTGTCCGGAAGATGTTTGTGTATCCGTCCACTACCGGCCGTTCCGGTGTTATATGCTGCGGTAGCCTCCGGATCAAAGTAACCGCCGGCCACTCCGTGCCGAGTGGACATGGCTGCGCCAAGCGAGGCAAAAATCCAGTATCCCGATCTTGAGCTGTGAAGCGGTTGAACTGCTTGTTGCCAGAGATTCATCACCGTTTCACCGCTCACCGTCGTAGGCGTAGTCGCGTCGGTGCGCTCCAAGGCGGTGCATTCCGGCAGCACGTAACTGCCGGGCGGGAACAGCTCGTGGGTGGTATTCAGGTAGACGTCGATCGCGACCGCAAATTGCAGGCGGGGCAAGGCTCTCGCCCACATGTCCGAATCGGCGTCGGCGACGGCTGGGTCTGTATGGTTGATAAACAAGCCGCGGATACCGCCACCGCCGGTGGCGCTGCCACCGCCGTAAACATCAGCCCATCTTACTCCGTCTGCATCGGTGGTGATCACGCCTGTGCCGTCAGCGGGCGCAGCCAGCGGGCCGGCAGGTACGCGGCGGAAATCCGGGTGAGTACGGGGCAGTCCGTTTAAAATGGCATACGGAATCAAAGTACGGTAACCTTCAGTGTTAGCGGTGCTTACATCACCGCTGAACGGATAGCCGGCGGCGCGGTTCAGCGATTCTGCTGCCTGAGAGCCGATAGCCGGGGAACCAAAGGACCAAGCCGTAGAAGCAGGAGAACCAGCGACTGCTACATATCCGCCGGCGATATTCATACCGCCGGCTAAACCGGTGAGGCAGAGCATCGCCCAACTGGCCATCGTGCCGTTGGAATATTTAGCGATCCCGCTCGCGGTGTCGGCTACAGCCGCCCAGTTAGCTGGACGGGCACGTGAGTTACCGTTAGCCGGATCAATCACGCCGCAAAACTCACCTGCCAGGCGCGTGATGATGGCGTCCGGCACGCCGCAGACTACGGCGGCAGCCGCCGGGGCGTACTGTGGCTTAAAGAGCTCGTCGCGGAAAGCAGCTAGACGGGCTAAGCTATTTGCATGCAAGCGTATCACATTAGCCCAAGCGTCAGACCGCCAATGGGCGCCCGGGGTAGGCTCCACCGTATCGCTGATGACCGCGGCAACCCGGCCGTCAGCCGTCAGGCTGTTATCCAGGATCACGCGGCACATGGAGAGGATCAACATCAAATCGGTGCCGGGAATAACCTGCAGATACTGATGCGCTTTACTGGCGGTATAGGTGCGTCGCGGGTCTACGACGACCAGCCTGCCGCCACCGTTTTTAATGTTTTCTAGCAACTCATGGGCAAAGCCGAGACGGTAGCGTGTCGCCTCCAGTTCGTTGCGGCCAAACAGCAGCGTGTAGTTGGTGGCGCGCTGGTCACGCACACGACGGTTAGCCGCAACGCCAAGCCAGGTGCCGAGGCGCTTGGCTCCGTCGCAGATCGGTGCCGAAGCAGCCGTGTTTTTGGAGCCGAACTCGGCGCGGAAAGCGCCCCACATCCTGCTGTAAGAGCTGCGCCGGTTCAGGAAGTAGACCCGGCTGGCCGCTCTGCGGGCGGTAGCGTCAGTGGACGGATCAGTCGTGCCGCGGATGGCTTGCAAGCCGTCAGCCACATCGATCATGGCCTGCTCCCAGGTGCGAACCTCCCAAGAGCCGTCGGCACGCTTGCGCAGCGGTGTTTTCAGGCGGTCCGGGTCGTAGAGCAGCTGCACGGCCGCTTGGCCCTTGGCACAAAGTCCGCCACGGGTATTCGGATGACCTGCACGCCCTTCTACACGCCGAACTACTGTCGTGCCTGCCACCGTTTCCCTGATGGCGCTCGCGGCACAGAAGTTAGAGCACATATTGCAGGCAGTGTGGATGGTATTTGCGGGAGCTGCAACTAAACCTGTGCGGTCCTCAGTCCTAAGAGCCGGTCTGCGTCCAGGCAGAGTCCGGGCAAAAATGGTCACCGCTCCTGTTGTAATGCCCGCCACTATCAGAAACTGACGGCGGTTGAGTAAAAAACTTTTAAACATCTTTCCTACCTCCTTTCGCTAAATTCTTTGATTGGGTGTATCCCCATAAACAACTTTAGTCGCCGTTACCGCACCCCTGTTCTCCATGCGGGTACCGGCAGGCGCAGACGTGCCGACAGTCATCTGACGGGCGCCGCTGGGACACGTTTTCACGCAGTAAGGGGCAGACTCAGGTGTGGGACTGGCTGTCATCCGGTCAAGGCAGAAATTACACTTGACGGCTTTGCCGGCAGCGTCCATGGCGCGCATGCCGTAGGGACAGCCTGTGGCGGTGGTGCAGAGCCGACAGCCGACGCATCTGACGCGGTCAGTAACTACTACACCGGAAGTGGCATCGCGGGTGATGGCGCCCACCGGGCAGATAGTCATGCAGGGTGCGTCGTCGCACTGGTTGCAGAGCAGCGGGCGGAAGGCAATGGCGGTATCTGGGAATGTGCCGCTTACCGTTACATCCACTATGTTAAAGCGAATCTGCGCAGGTAAGCCATATTCCTGCTGGCAGGCGACGACGCAGGCATTGCAGCCGAAGCAGCGCTGCTGGTCAAAAAGCATCCATCTAGTAGTCATTCTTTCACCTCCAAATATTTTATTTAATGGCTAAACGACTTTTCCCTCTCCCGCCTCACCTCCCGACGCATCATCCAACCCGCCTAAGCGTTCACCGTCTGGCATACACGGTGTGCAACACGCCCCGAAAGAACAGAGGTGTTACTTTGTTCACATTTCTGTTTTTGCTGAATAAACTCCTGCAGCAAAAGGCTTTCCGCCTTATAGGCAGTTCTTCTAGGCATAAGCTAAAAGCATAACGGAAACCTCGTCAGTGGGCAAAATGGCATGAAAAAACCCGGAGCAATCCTCCGGGCAAAACAATAGTGTGCTTCTTGCCACAGAACCCACACCTATCATTTTAAAGTTTAACATAAAGAACAATTGAATAAAAGGCTGTCAGCAAATAGTTGTCATAGTCAATATTTATCCACATATTGACACCTTATACTGTTTTTTTGCAACTGCTACTTGCCTTTTTCAGCGACACGACTCTAAATAAATAGGCCGGCTCAGCTTCAGTTAATTCACAGGATTGTTTTCCTTTGGCGCTTGTTCCTTTACTTCTTCGATATCTACACTTTCTCTCAGCTCTAAGGCGGCTTGTTTAAACTCTTTTAGTCCCCTGCCTAACGATCTGCCAATTTCCGGCAACTTCCGCGGTCCGAAGATAATTAACACTAAAGCCAAGATTAATAACAGCTCCTGTGGGCCGATTCGTCCAAACATCTTTACTCACCTCCTTAACATATTTTTAGTTAGTGAGCCATGTTTTGCAAACCCCTTGTTTTCCCGGCTTCAAGGTTTGCCGGAATTTTTCTCTCTCGTCTTTGGCGAGTCTTCCTGAACCGCGTCCTGCATGGAGGTAAACCCTTGCACCAACCCGCGGGCTGCTTGACCAAGTCGCTTTGAGCCAAAAATAAAGACCAAAAGTCCTAAAATCAGCAACAACTCCAACAAACTAAAAGGACCGAAAAACATCCGCTTCTACCCCCCAGAAACTCTTGTTTTGTAAATTATTCTCTGCCCGCTAAAGGCAGGTTATCAAAGATTTGTGGGAACAGTTGGACGTCCGCCATACTACCCGCTGCCAGCTCGCCCTGGCCTGGCGGCAGGATGATCAGCGAGTTGACTCCTCGAAAAGAAGTGATTACACCTGATTTCTGCAAGCTTTGCGGCTCGCTGACGAAGCGCCCGCCACTAAAAATTGTTTTAGCGGAGAGAAACCGAATCTGGTCTTTTTTTCTGGGAAATGATTTTGTGATCAAGGCTTTCACTACTTGATGCTGCCAATTAACGCCACGAGCCAGTTGGAGTGCAGGAAGCACAAACTGGAGAAAAGTGACTAACGAAGCGGCTGGATTCCCTGAGAGGGAAAAAATCAGTTTATTGCCAAGCTTTGCCGCCAATACCGGCGTACCCGGCTTGATAGCCACACGATGAAAAAGAATTTCGGCGCCGGTGCCGGCCACCGCAGCAGGCGTCAGGTCATGGTCGCCCACAGAAACGCCGCCGGTAGTCAGGACAAAATCTGCCACTTGGCTAGCTTGTGCGATGGCTTTGCGCAAATCATCCGGAACGTCCGAAATTTTCCCGCGATAATCCGGAAAGGCGCCGGCGCGGCTTACTAACGCTTCCATAAGATAACGGTTGCTATTATAGATTTTCCCGGGCGATAAAGGCTCACCGATTTCAAGCAGCTCGCTGCCGGATGTCAGAATCGCCACGCGTGGTTTAGGATAGACGGGCACGCTGCTTATTCCTTGCGAGGCGACGAGTCCCAGTTCGGCCGGTCCAAGCAATGTGCCTGCAGGCAATAGCAAACTGCCGCAAAGCACGTCTTCTCCCGCCCACGCCACGTTTTCTCCTGCACTGTAGCGTCGTTCGAGAAGCAAAGAATTATCATGATAAATAGCTTTTTCTTGAGCTACAACCGCGTCGGCGTCAAAGGGAAGCATTGCCCCGGTAAAGATGCGCACCGCCTCCCTTTGCTTTAGGGGAGCGTCGTAAACTGTACCGGCCGGTATATATCCGCTCACTGTAAGTTTTGCGGGGCTGCAAGGCTCCGCTCCTTCGGTGTCGGCAGCGCGGAAAGCGAAGCCGTCCAGAGGCGAGCGGTGAAAAGGCGGCTGGTCCAAAGCAGCAAAAACATCACGAGCCAAAGCGTACCCAAGCGCTTCTTTCAGAGGTAGCTGCACGCTTGGAGACGGACCGGCTACCGCTAGTATCAGCTTAACTGCGTCATCGTATGAAATCACGGCTGTCCTTTCAGTGCTTGCCAAAGTGACAGTGAGGATAACGGCAAGGTTCACAGTTGGCGCAAAGTCCACCGACTGCCATTTCGGCAAAATGCGCTTTTTTCAGCCTTTCACCTGTAAAAAGCCTCGGCAGAATCAGGTCAAAGACCGTGGTGCTATTATACATGGCACAGCCAGGCAGCCCCAGCACGGGAACATGACCAAGATAGGCGAGCATTAACATGGCACCGGGAAGCACCGGCGTGCCATAAGTCACAATCTCGGCACCTGTAGCACGAATAGCAGCCGGCGTGCGGTCATCGGGGTCAACCGACATTCCGCCGGTGACGATAATTATTTGTGAACCTAAGGCGACAAGCTCAAGAATGGCAGCTTGAATCATTTCCTTATCATCGTTTGCAACTCGCTGCCCAAGCAATACTGATGGGAAACGCGCTATTTTCTCGCGCACCACCGGCGTAAATCGGTCTGCAATCCTTTGATGATACACCTCGCTGCCGGTGGTGACCACACCAACAGCCAGTTTTCGGTATGCGGCAACCTCCATCACCGGGCCAGAGAACTGTGCCAGAGCTTCTGCTTGCCTGATTTTATCTTCGTCAACAACTAACGGCACTGCGCGGACGCCTGCCACTTGAGCCCCCTTGGCAACAGCCAGATCACTATGGATCGTAGCTACGGCCAAATCGTCCAAGCTATTGATCCGGAAAAGCACATCTTTTTTTACACGAAATACTCCGTCCGCCGTAGCGCTGAGATTGACTCTCCCTTCAGTTGGTTCGCTGACCGTGATGCCTTGTCCGCAGAGCGTCGCCGCAAGGCGTAGGGCAGCATCGTCTTCGTGAAGCTGGCCTTGTTTTAACTCTAAAATATAGATGTGTCGTTTACCAATGTTTAGCAGCTCGGGTAAATCCTGTTTTTTGATGACATGTCCCTTTTTAAACAGGCTTCCCTTAAACTCTCCGGGCACAATCTTTGTCAGGTCGTGGGCCAACACCATACCCACTGCTTTTTCAATCGGTACTTCCCGCAAGCGGCACACTCCTTTCGTCAATATATTCACTACTACCCGCCAATGGATACCATGCCGAGTGTGTTTGGGCGACAGCGCACAAGCGGGTCAGAATCAAGACGGGTGGGATCCGGTTTGGCGGCCAGCGCCTGAGAAAAAGCGCGTATCACAGCGTTCTCTTGCACAAGCAGCGGGCGCAGGTCAATCTCCTCGTCGCTAAATAAACAGGCGCGCAGTTTGCCTTGGGCCGTAACGCGTAGGCGGTTGCAATCGCCACAAAAATGCCGGCTTAAAGGAGAAATAAAGCCAAGCCTACCTTTACCTCCCTTGAAACGAAAATAGCGAGCAGGGCCGCCGTTTTCTGGGGACTCGGCTTCCACCAGTGGGGCTATGGCGACGCAATGTGCCATAGCAATATCTATTGGTTGATAATGCTTTTTCCAGTCGTGGCTATCACCGCTAATCGGCATAAACTCAATGAAACGCACATCAACGTCCCGATCCAATGTAAGCCTGGCGAACTCGGAGACTTCACCGTCATTGACATCTTTTAACAGCACCACATTGATTTTTACCGGCGTCAATCCCGCCTCGTAAGCAGCCCACAAACCGGCAATGGTGTCCTCCAACTTGCCGCCCCGGGTAATTCGGTGAAATGCTTCGGGGTGGAGTGAGTCTAGGCTGATATTCACCCTGTTCAATCCGGCGGCCGCCAAAGGACGGGCTAATTTTTTCAATAAAGCCCCATTTGTAGTGAGGGAAATATCGGTGATCCCGGGAATAGATGAGATGTTTTTCACTAGTTCGACAAGATCGGGGCGCAATAACGGTTCACCGCCGGTGAGACGGATTTTACTGACTCCGCAAAGAGCAGCGGCACGTACAATACGAACAAGTTCATCCAATTTTAGAGCATCGCCCATGACACTGCGGCAACCGTCAGCTGCAGGCGTACAATAGAAGCAGCTTAAGTTACAGCGATCGATCACGGAAATCCGCAAATAACTGATCTGCCGGCCGAACTTGTCCACCAAACCAATCACGCCGCCACCTCCCAATAACACACTTAAGTTTCTTTTGTGTCTGCCGTGTCCACATCTCCGAGATCAACGCTTTCTTTAATTTCTTTAGTGGCTAGCCTAAACTCTTTTAAACTCTTACCGAAGGAACGACCAATTTCCGGCAGTTTTTTTGGACCAAAAACCACCAGAACCAAACCTAAGATCACCAACAATTCCGGAGGGCCTATTCTGCCTAACATCTTCTCACCTCCCTGTAGCCAGACCTCTGAAGACGAACCCTACTGCTCAAGAATAATATCCTTGACTCGAGGCCGCACAAAACGCGCCATTAGAATCGAAAGCTCGTAGAGAAGCGTCATGGGAATACCCATTAGAAGCTGTGAGATCACATCCGGAGGAGTAAAGATAGCGGCGAGGATAAAAATAATAATCATCGCGTACATCCGGTTTCTTGCCAAAAATTCAGATGAAACAATTCCGAGCTTTGCAAGAATGAGCATAACAACAGGCATTCCAAATACTAAGCCAAAACCGATCAGTAGCCCTAAACTATAAGAGATATAGCTGTTAAAGGAAATCATCGGCTGCAACTGGTAATCGGCAAAACCGAGGAGAAAATTAACTGAAAACGGTAAGATTACAAAATAAGCGAAGGTGACGCCCAAGGCAAAGAAAAATAACGATAAAACAGAGATCCAAAAGACTGCCCGCCGTTCATGCCGATAAAGACCGGGCAGAACAAAGCACCAAATCTGATAGAAAATTACCGGGAGCGCAATAAAAAACCCGGCAATGAAAGCGAGCCTGATATTGGTGGTTACCGCTTCCATCAAATTAAGGTATACCAATTCACCTATGGGACGAGTGAGCAGCAGCCGGATTTGATCCACATACAGAAAAGAAATTAGGGCAGCCAGCATTACGGCAATGCCACAGATAATCAGACGTTTGCGGAAATCCTCCAAATGGTCCATCAACGACATCACTTTTCCTGTGTCCATTTCTTTTGCCAAAAAGGTCCCCCCTGTCAAGAATCAACAAAAAATCTGCCCGAAAAGGCAGAAGTAGACACAAAAAATGGCTACACTCTCCTTTCCGTCGGGGAGGCGCAGGCGTTTCCATCCCACACCCCGCAGGTCAGTAGACCTAGGGCCTACATGCCATAGGAATACCTTTAGGCAGGCAGGCTCGGAGAAAGCTAACAGGCGTATTTTTCTTTTGTTATTTTATTCTCTTAGAGCAGAGCTTATCCTGCCATTGCGTTGGGCAGAGAAGTATATCTTTTGCTAATACCTATAATTAACTGCTTTCGCCGTTTTAGCCTAAGTCTGTTCGATTTGAATATTTTTCCACGGGCGGCATAGATACCGTACAAGAAAAACGCTTCGCGCTTTATCCAAAGATGCGTTTTTCTTGTACGCTAGGGGCTGCCGCCCCTTCGGCGAGCCTGCGGGCTCTGAGCACCCCGCTAGCGTAAGGGGCACGCCCCTTACAAACCCCAACGCATAGGATCGTAGCTTCCCTGAACGATATAATTTCCTGCATAATAAAAAATGCCCCGCAAAATGCCGGGGTCAAACGATAGTTTTCGTTTAATACTGCTTAAGCTTGCTATTACCAAAAACGCCAGCTCCTTTATAATAAAAAGCGGCGTTCGATTAACTCGGCTAACCCGGCATAATCGTCCAAGGGAAAAACAGGCACACCCAAGTCCAACTTGAGATCGCTAGCCAGCGCAATCAAGTTGTCCTCGCCAGTACAAAGCGGCGCCTCATGAACTGTAGAGCGAAACACTTCTATTTTAGGCTTGTTATTTCTTTTATAACCCTCTGAGATGATAATGTCTACATTAGATATCCTAGCTATTACCTCATCGAGCGTCAACTCCTCGCCTACCTTTTCCAGCAAAGCAATTTTAGCTGGCGAAGAAATAATCACAATATCTGCCCCGGCCTGACTATGTTTCCAAGTATCTTTACCCGGTTTGTCAATCTCAAAGCCGTGAACGTCATGCTTAATTGTGGCAACACGGTAGCCGCGCCGCTTCAATTCAGGGAGCAAACCGCAAATCAGCGTAGTTTTGCCGCTGTCTGACTTGCCGACTACGGAAACAATAGGAATCTTCATTATAAACCTCCCAGCCTTAAATTGCTCAAATTCATGCGCCAAACAGCGATATTCTAAACTACCCAACCCTACTCTGAAAATAGCCTAGCTTATCCCCTCTCCCTGCGGGAGAGGGCTAGGGTGAGGGCCAGCTGCGGCGCATTTCCATCCTTCAGATGGTGCCGTAAGCAGCATGAATGTCTACTCTGAAAATAGCATCTACCATCCCGACAAATTCCCCTCCCATGGAGGGGTGGTGCGTAGCACCGGGGTGGTCCAATACGGGACAGCTTCGTCCCAGCCCTGACGGGCACCCCTCCAAGAATGCGACCACCCCGCCCTGACGGGCACCCCTCCAAGGGAGGGGAATTATTTAGGCTTTTCTGTTCTGAAAATAGCCCCCACACTCCCCTTCTCCCATCTCAACAGCCCCCATCTCCCATTTGTGTCTGTGAATCGGCTATTTCGTCGATTCAAACGAGTCCGACATCTGACCTCCGACCTCTAGCAATGGGAGAAGGCTAAGGTGAGGGGCAGAACCTGGGCGAAACCAGAGCATAGTCAGAGCAGGGTAAGGAAGTATTTAATCATTCTGAAAGTGCGGAAGCAGCATGATTATCTATTGACATTAGTCAGCACTCAGCGACTGCAATTGTTGCCTGGGAATCAGTCGCATGATATTCTTCATACTTATAATCCCCGTATACCCGCACAACCTTAAATCCTGCCTCAAAGAGCAACGCCTCTAGGTCGGCGCGCCGGAGCGGCCGCAGTAAGACACTGTTTTCAAAACGGGCTGCAACCTTGTCCCTCCCGGTCACTGACAACTCGGAATCAAACAGCAGACTTTCTTCTCCCTGCGGGCGGTAAATGCGCTTAAAGCAAAGGCCTTCCCGCTCAATTAACGGCAGCCTTGTATCTCCTGCGGCAAGGATTCTGTCAAAATTTACAATTTGCAACACGGTCCTGCCGGGAGAGTTCAGCACGCTGCGCATCGCAGCCAACGCCTTCTTTAAATCGCTTGCTTCAAGCAAATGCGCGAGTGAATTGCCAATGCAAAAAAGGCCGTCAAACATCAGCCCCAGAGCATCTGCTTCCCGCATGTCGCCCACAGTGAACCTGACCGCTACCTTGGCATCGGCCGCCTTTTTTTGAGCCTGTTCAATCAGAGCCGGCTCCAAATCCGTACCCCAGACTTCGTAACCGAGACGGGCCAGTTCAATTGCGTATGTGCCCGTACCGCATGCTAAATCGAGAACGCGACTGGCTCCCACAGCTGAAAATTCCCCGTGCAGAAAAGCGGTTTTGCTTTGCTCCGGAGGAAAGATTAAATCATAATAGTCTGCCAAATTACGGTAAAACATTGCGCCTCCATAATTGCCGTAAATAAATCCGTGTTCATTCTATCACATAAGTACAATTCTTACCAGATGGCTTTGCTGGTAGCACTATCTTAGCAAATTTATACTATACTTTAAGCAACTTGTTTATACCATATATGGCAATAGGCCTTATTTCCCGTTTCTAAGTGCCTGCTTCAGCTCGGCCACCCCTCTTTTTGCAAAGATAATAGGTAACCGGCGGCGCTTAGCCTGTCCTTTGACACTATCCATCAGCGCATGACTGACATAGTCATGTACGACAAGAATCAGATCGACATGCCGCGGAATATCCTTGTTTTTTTCTTTACGTCCAGTCCAGTGGATAATTTCACTGGCACCATGATCTTCCAGCTCTTTTGGCATGTTGCCAAGCTTATCAGCACCGACTAATAAAACAGTCATAATTATTCACTCCAAACAAATGACATTGAAAATCATTCTCATATTCAGAGTATATAATTAAGCTCTCCCGCTGTCAAGTGATTTTTTTAGCTTTTGTGTTTAACTTGTGTTTTTTTGCTTTGCCCTACCGACTGGCTTGAAAGTTTTTCTCAGGGCTGATGTCAACAACCGTGAATAAGTCGCCTGCGGCAGAAGCCATCAGAAAAGCGGCTATCTCCTCTTTTAGCTTCTGCAACATAATCGTTTCTGCCATTGTAATCGTACCTGCATGAACTTTATACGAAAGTTCGATAAATTCGGCTGGGATTAGTCCGTGCTTCAGTTTTAGGCTGACCTTCTTTTCACTAGCTGCCACTTCAAAGTAATATTTGCCTCCACCTCCGTCTGCCGCATCAGGCGCCTCCTGCTCAAATGATATCATCTGGTCGACAGTCAGCCTGCCATGGGTATTTGCCCTAGTGACCATTTCAATCCCATCGATTATCCCCGGTCCGTTAACAGCAAGCAAAATACTGATTTTATCGCGCGGTATAATTTCCTCACCCGCTAGGATGGACAAAGCTAATTCCAACAGCTTAAACGCCATAGCGACCCCGGCGAGATATGCGCGCCCATGGTATTTAAGCATCTCAGGATAGGAAATCGCGATAACTGTTTCCTGGTCTTTGACATAGATTGCCTCTGACAAGCTGAGCCACCTCCAATACCTGCTTTAACAAAGGGATTCCCTGAACCTAATTAGGAAGTCATAAAATCTGACAAATTTAGTTCCCGTTCAAATCGCCGGAATATTTCCCGGACGATTAAATGGTTTTGCGTCGCCTCTGGGCTGTCTGGCTCGACCGCCGCCTTCAGGTGAGCGGCGGTTAACTTCGCCGGCGGACCGGTGCCTGGGCCGCCGTCACATGGGGCACCACAGTTGTAAGCTTCCAACAAATCCGGCAGCCTGCCCGCCCTGCTTGCTGTATCCATGTATTCGGCAAGATAATTATAGACCATGTCAGAGCCGCTGATTCTCTCGAAACGTCCACTCGGGAAATGGGGCAGCAAGCTTTCATGTAAGCCGCCGTAAAACCCCAGCGTTCTGCCGTTGCCGCCTGCCACGTCGTCAAACTCAGCAGCCGGATAGGCGTCAAGTTCTACCCCATGTTCTCTGAAATGCTGCATTAATCGCCCGAACGTTATGTTGTAGGAAACGACAGAACTGCCCACTGTGCGCATTTCTGCGCGCTTCGCAATGCATGGTGAAAGGAAAGCCAGTTTTTCCTCCACTTTCCTGTATTTTGTCAGGTAAATTGCGGCGCAATGCAGCGGGCTAAAAACAGGTATAAGCTGACGGCGCAAACCGGGCAGGTGGCATTGAATGTAGCGGGAAACAGCCGCACAGGGCGAGGCGATGTACCCGGCACCGCGATTCCGTCGCAAGACCTCCACATACGCCCAAATAGTAAGATCAGCGTAAAGGAGGACATTGTAAATTGAGCGAACGCCTGAATGTTTAAGGAATCCAAACAGATTCGCAGGCGACACGAACTGGCTGTGCACCGCCGGCGCTACTAAGAGGGAAATAGGCGTTCCACGGCACAGATCAGCAAGAAACAAGGCTGTGTCGTCTTGATAGCTAATCGCCCGGCGAGAGCAGGCGGCTAGGCACTTGCCACAGCCGACACAGCCGTTTTGGATGATACTGCTTAGTGAACAACTACCGCGTTTTGCAGCCGGGCAGACTTTGAGGCATCTCTTGCATTTGTTGCAATCACAACTAACTGCCATTTCACAAGCCATAGCTTGAGCCTGCGAGATGCTCTCCATCGTCTCTCCACCCTCCGCAACCGGCGTTATTGCTCGTTAAGCTGTCTTTTTTGCTTCTGCCATGAACGTTTTTCGCTTGCAGCAGGTTATGAACGAAAGTCTGTAAACGGATTTCATCGTTCTCATTTTTTCTCCCGTCAATTCCGATGTTCAGCCATGGTCCGCTCTCCTTGAAGCGGTCGGAAAAGATATTGGTTAACAGCGCAGTATTTTCATACGCTGACGCTACGTTAATAATGGCGTCCGCGCCTTCTTCACGGGCAAGCATTGCTTTGCCGATGCGGTATGTGCCAAACCCTCCGTACAGACAGGCGAGATGCTCCCTACTGTAGCAAGTTATTTTTTCCGCGCGCAGCTGCAGGAGCGTTCCGGCGCCAAGAATCACTTGCTCCGCTTCAGCCGACAGCCTGCTTAAAATGGCACGGTATTTAAGATAACCGAATAGTTCCTTCTTAGCTTTTGCTTCCGCCTGCTTCTCAAACAAATAATGAAAGACGATCTCTGCTAACGGCGCCAACTTGACTTGGGCCCCTAGCCGTTCAGCTCTTTCGACCAGGTTAGCGTTCAGTTCCGGCCGGTAAAGCAAGTACGGTTCTCCAACTAAAGCTATCACCGGCCTGTTTTTCGGCCGTATAGCTAGTCGCGCGAAATCTGCTGCGGCAGCGCGTACCATTGGCTTAATGTCTTGGGCAGCGGGAAGCTGACGCATGTACTTAGCAAACAAACGATTCGCCTGAACCGGGTCGTCGGCAGATGCCCTTGCCTCCTGCAGCATTTCGCTCAATACGTCTACCGCAAAAATTATTCTAAATAATGCTGCAGCCAGGTCAGCTCCAAACGGTGTTTTTTCAGAGAACAAATCTTCCAGGAAAGGCGCTGCAACCTCCACTTCTGTCATGCCGTTTTTATTGAGGTAAGATTTCAGGAGCCTGCCGTACTGACCGTCAACCTCGGCGCCTTCCAGTGCCGGGATTAAAATCACAGTCTTGTCCAGGCATTCTTCTTCTTTAGCTAATGTTCTCGCCACACTGCCCAACAAGGCGGTCAATGAGAAATATTCTTTGGTAGTAGTAAATGCACGGCCTGCCTCCACCGTCTCCTCGCACGGAGCTTCCAGCAGCTTAGCATTGTAGCCGAAGCGCCGCAGCATGGCGGCAAGAACAGTCGCATGCGGTCCCAGAGCAGGCAGGAAAAGTTGTTTGTCGGCGCTGACAGCAGAGGATAGTGTCACTTTGGGCAGGCTGACGCTCCCGGCTTGCGGGCGGTGGTTATTTAAGCTGTTGATAAATGCTTCCAGCCTGGTAATGATGCCTACCGGTGAGGAGTGCTCATCGACTTCTAGGTGCAAATACGGCTTATCGCCCATAATTTCGGACACATAGTGAGTAAGCGCGGTGTCAGGCCCGCAACCGTGATTTGTCATAAATACCGGATAAAGATTTGGACGCTCTTTGGTAATCTGGATCGCAGCCAGAATATGTTGCCCGAAAGGCCAGTACATGTTACTGCAGAAGTCTGAGACATCAAAATCCGCGATAGGCAAAGCATCTTTGGGGATAACTTTAATACCCATTTTGGCCAATTCCTGTGGGATACGCATATTCAGATGGCGGTCAATAATACCGTACGGCCTGGTGATTAACACCAGAGCCTTTTCATCGGGAGCTAAATTGCGGTAAAAGTCTCGTCCTGTTTTTTCCACGGCCTGTTCAAAAGCATCCTTGGCCAGGAAACCCGCCTTGATGGCGGGCAATAACTGCAGCGGACTTTTACCCAATTCGGCGCCCATCTTTAAAAATGTTTTGAGGATATGCTGCCTGCCAAATTTAAATGACAAGACTGGGCTGAGCAATTTAATTTTCTTTTCACGCAATCGGCTGCCGAGCAAAATTTCAACAATTTTGGCTGCACTTTGCATAAAAATACACGGATAATCCTGCCTTGTCTTGGAAACCTGATGCTTCATCGTGGCAAGAGCCGGCAAAAAAATGTAATCCACATTCTTTTCCAGTAAATCGAGCACATGACCGGTAATCAGCTTCACAGGGAAGCACGTTTCTTCATATGTCACGCTTTCACTCAAAGCCACAATCCGCTCGTCGGTGTGCCCGGAAATAACCACATTGTAACCGAGCTGGTGAAACATGGCCTGGAACATCGGAAACAGCTTATACATATACAATACCCGCGGGATGCCAACAGTTAGCGCCCCGGGATTCTGACTGCCCCGATAATCTTTCATAAACAGCTCTTCTCTCAATGCAAACAGAGGCGGCAACTGCTCCTCAGTTTTGCCTGCGGCACCTTTAGAAAGCATTTCACCATGCACGCGGCAGCCGTCTAAGCCACTTTGCCAACCATGAAACTTGCTGGACAATCCTTTATCCCGCATCTGTTCCCGAACGAGCAGCGCCGCTCCCCAAGCGCCGCTTACGCTAAAATAAGGCGAAACTGTTATCTGCCTGCCGGTAATATTTTGCAAGGCGGATAAAACGGCTCTGTTAAAAGCCACGCCTCCCTGCAAAGAAATTCTGCTGCCGATCTGTTTAAAGCCGACAACACGATTCAGATAATTTTGCGCCACGGCATAACACAGGCCAGAGACGATATCAGGCAAAGGTGTGCCGAGCGCCAAATGATGGCGGATATTGGTATCCATATAGACTGTGCAGCGTTCGCCAAGTGACACCGGCGCTCTTGAGCTAAAGGCCAGTGATGAGATATCCTCTGCGGAAATGCCTAGTTTTCCAGCCTGTTCTTCCAGGAATGAACCGGTTCCGGCGGCACAGACCTTATTCATTTCAAAAGCGGTTACAGCTCCGTTCTCCAGACGGATAAACTTGGCGTCCTGACCGCCGATTTCAAATACCGTATCTACCTGCGGATCGGCCTCGAAGGCGGCACGCGCCTGGGCGGTAATTTCATCTACCGCCAAATCTCCTCCCACCAAGTCACGTAACAAGTAGCGTCCGGAGCCTGTCACACCGACTCCCAGAATTCGTTTTCCGCGATGACGGGCTTTAAATTTCTGCAGACCGTGTTGCACTGCCGCAAGCGGATCCCCGGCGGTGCGCAAATACAACAAATCGACAACCTGCCCCGCCGGACTCATGAAAACCAGATTCGTACTGGTAGAACCCACATCAATGCCCAAATAACAGTCGCCTTCATAGGCGAAAGTCTGCTGCAGCGCACCTAAATCAACTGTAGCAGGCATAATCAAGGGACGATGTTCAGCAACGGTAACAATCTCTTGTTTTTGTTTCAGAGCCTCTCGCAGTTTTTTGACAGAGAAATTGTCCCCGGCTGCCAAGGCCAGCAGAGCCGTCCCGGTACTGTTCATATGCTTGCTTTCCTCGGGAATCAAAATCTCCTCCATACCAAGCGAAAAAATCTCTCTGACCGCCCTGATCATCCCTTTGTTTTCCGTCATCCCCCCATGCAGCAAGAGCGGCGGCACTATCTTGCCGGAGCGGACTACTGATGCCTTGAATGTGCGGATTACTGCATAGCAGAGTCCTAAGAGAATGTCGCTCACCGCTTTGCCTTCTTGTTGAAGGTGGACGATATCCGTTTTAGCAAAAACACTGCAGCGTCCTGCTATCCGCGGCACAAAGGATGCCTGTTCTGTTAAACCGGAAAGTTTGCACAAATCAATGCCAAGGCGCAATGCCTGCTCTTCCAGGAAAGAACCGGTACCGGCAGAACAATCGGTGTTAAAAGAAAAATGTTTAACCGTCTTGTCAGCCTGTAAAGTAATATACTTGCTGTTCTGACACCCCAGCTCAACGATCGTCTCTGCCCGGGGATAATACTCTTTTAATGCAGCGCACTGGGCGAGCACTTCAGGGTAATTTTTAAAACCGGCTTCTTGAGCCAGCTTCATGCCACCGACACCTGTCAGCGCGCCATATTGCAAATCCTGCAGCTTATACCGTTCAATCAGACAATCAATTTCTTCTGCCAAAACAACGTATGGTTTACCCTGATGCTCTCTGCTGATATGGCAGAGACGTTCTTTTTCAAGCGTCAGCAAGGAAATTTTAATCGCAGACGAGCCAATGTCAATGCCGATGATAGAAGGTGACTTTTCCATATTCTTTCTCCATTCCATGCTCATACTCCATTTTACGATATTGCCCGAGCCAACGCGCAAGGCTGCTCCTGCCCGCAGCAAAGTCCGGCCAGCAATTCCTCTCTCAGCTCTTTTAGTTTGCCTTCGCCGTAGCGCCTTTCTCCTCGCGGAATCGTAACCGGCAGTGACTTGTTTATCTTTGCCGGCAATCCGCTCAAAACGTAAATGTTATCGCCCAGATAAAGCGCTTCATCCATATCATGCGTCACGAAGATGACTGTGCGCAGGTCTTGCTGCCATAATGCGGCGAAAGAATCCAGCAAGGAGATTTTAAGCTGCAGATCGAGTCCCTTAAAAGGCTCATCCATTAACAACAAGTCGGAAGGGAAGACGAAAGCGCGGGCGATACTGACTCTCTGCTTCATTCCACCACTGAGTTTTCCCGGCCAATAATGGCTGAAGTCAGACAATCCTACCATTTTTAGGTATTTGCTGACTATCTCCGCTCGTTGCTTTTTGGGATAAATATCTTTAATTACAAAGTCTACATTTTGCCAAACGGTTCTCCATGGCAACAGTCTTGGCTCCTGGAAAAGATAAGAAACAGTCTTGCCGGCAAAGCCCTTAAGCTCTCCGGCATCAGGCCTGAGCAGTCCGCTGACTATGTTTAAAAATGTAGTTTTGCCGCAGCCTGAGGGACCCATGATGCATGTTACCTTATTTTCCGGGATACTGAGACTGAACTTCTCATACACCTTTAAAGCGCTTTGACCTCTGCCTCCCTTAAACTCTTTTGTCAGATTTTTAACTTGCAACGCCTCATGCAGCACTGTCTTTTACCTCCAAACTTCTAGTTTTTTTCTTAAGGAAGAGACGATGAAATCAAACAGTGCGGCTAGAGCAATTGCCACCACCGTCCAGGCAAAAACACCTGCGGTGTTAAGAAAAATCCGTGCCGACTGCAGACTCGTCCCCATGGATATAGGAGGCTGGCTTAACACTTCAGCCATGATTACCACACGCAAATTAAGCCCCAGTGCTGTTGAACAGGCTGCAAGCACATACGGCATAATCGAGGGAAGGTATATTTCCGAAAGTTTCCTGAGCCTGCGTATCCTGTACATGGTAGCCAGCTCAATTAGTTTGGGGTCCACATTATCTACCCCGGCAATAATATTCGTGTAAATAATAGGGAAAATGACCAGAAAGCCGACCAACACAGGCGCTTTTTCCGTACCGAGCCAAATCAACGCCAAGAGAATTATAGAAATGGGCGGTGCCGCCTTAGTGATGACCACCAGCGGGCTAAACAGATAATACAGTGGTTTCCATAGCCCTGCCATCACCGCAAAGAGCACTGCCGCAAAAAGAGTCAGGCCAAAGCCGATTAGGCTTCTCGTCGTGGTACCGATTACCGCCGGCCAAAAATTCTCGGAATGTATGATTTGGACAAGTTCCTGCCATGTTTCACCGGGGCGAGGAACCAGAATCCCCGCCCCTACTATTCTGGAAACAATTTCCCACAAAATCAGGAGGCACAGAACGGCTCCCAATGTGTAAAGCTTATCTTTGGAGATAAAATGTTTCACTGGGCAAACGCCCTCCTACCGTCTCGGGTGAAAAGTCACGCAAGACTCTCAAATATGCCTCGATTGCTACTCGCGCCTCTTTTGCACTAACAAACCGGATATTTGCTCTGGGCAGCGCATTTTCCACAACTCTGGCTGTCATACCTGTTTGCAGCTCTTCAGCCCAGACGCCAGCCGTATTTCGATTATTATTAACCCACTCAGCGCTTTGCGCAACTTCAGCTAAAAATCTGTCTACAAATTCCGGATACCCGTTTAACACGGCGTTGCTAATCAGCAGAGAAGCCTGGGGATAACTTAAACCAAGTCCGGTAGCCGTAGCCCACGCCTGTTGAAGGTCGAGCACAGGTGAAACATCCGGCCTCCTCATTATCACCTGCGTCGCCGCCGGCTCGGGTAAAACAGCAGTTTTTACTCTGCCGGCAATCATCGCCTGCGCCAGTTCAGTTCCGCTGCCCAGGTACCTTAATGTAACGTCCCTGTCAGGATTCAATCCGTTTTGCGTCAATAGGTACCTGAACACTATATCTGGTGTGAGTCCTCTGCCGAAAGTGTGCACTTCTTTACCCCGCAAATCCTGCCAGCTTCGGATGTTTTCGCTGCTAACCACATGCAGCATCCCCCAGACATTAGCCGCTGCAAGCTTATAAGGAACGTTTCTGTTGTAGAGAACAGCAGCCAAATTGGTGGGGACAATAGCGATGTCGGCTTCTCCAGAGGCAACCCTTGCCGCCATTAGTTCGGGAGAGCGGACTACTTCATAGGTGATCGTCACATTTCTGCCCATCGAAGGCCGCTCTCTCAGCAACCTTATAATACTTAAGGCAGGGACTCCGTCCGGAACGGCAACCCTCACAGTAAGATCCGGAATAGAATTCAGCCGGGCAGTTCTGGTAGCGTCTTCCCAACTTACGCGCCAACCAAGGCCGGTACCCAAAAAGCGCAAAGGAACTAAAACACGCCCATTAAGCAACACCGGTGCAACATCTAGGCTAATCTTGCGACCGTTACTGACAGCGTTAGCCTGACCTACAGTCAGTTTCAGGCTCGTATCACCATCAGTCACAGTCACGCTTCTCTCTGCCGCGTTCCAACCGACACGAGCGCCAAGCCGCTCCGCAACGGCACGGTAAGGCACCATCAGCCGGCCGTTGATTACCTGCGACGAAACGTTCAGCGTGGTGCCTTCTACTACTACCCGGATCGGCCGCGAGCCGACAGCATGAGCTCCCGAGTAAATAACAGCCAATAAAACCAACACAACCGTCAAGAGTACGCCTATCTTCCAAATTTTGATCTGCATAAATACATTACCTCCCTATTCGTAAGTTGTAAGGATGAGTAGACCATGAACCCCTTCGGCGGCGCGGCGCTACCAGAGGCATGAAAATACTCCCTCACCTTCCCCTCAAACACTTGACCATGATAATCATTTTCATTTATAATTGTATTATATAATTAATCTGCAAATAAAAAAGTATCCCTTGTTACACTTTATCATTTTCTTTAAAAATTTTTTACGAGGGGGCAGTGTTATGGACGACGTCCGCTGGTTGCTTAATAGATGCTGTCTGTTTAACCACTTAACTGTTGAGGAAACGGAAAAACTTTTCGAAGATATTACCTGCAGCATCAAATGCTACAAAAAAAGTGAGGTGATATTTTCACCTCTCCAACCTGCTGATAGATTAGGCGTTATCCTAAAAGGAAGCATTGATGTCCAAAAGATTTTTGCCTCCGGAAAAGTAATTACCGTAAGCAGAAGGCTTCCCTACGACCTGATTGCCGATGCTTCCATGTTTGCCAGTATTAACTGCTATCCCGCTACTGTTTCAGCCCGCGAAAATAGTCACGTTTGGCTGATAAGTAAAGAGCAGCTCTTAAAAATCTTTGCCAAGGATAACAGGATTATGGTTAAATTTTTAGAATCTGTCTCTAATAGAACTTTAGCGCTCAACAATATGGTAGAAATTCTCTCTTTGAACTCTGTGCCCGCTAAAATAGCCTATTTTTTAACTATGGAGCAAAGAAAAGCAAACAGCAACACGATCACGCTAAAATTTCCGAAAAAATCTTTGGCTGAACAGCTAAATGTCTCAAGACCTACTCTCTCGAGAGAGCTTAAAAAGATGCAGCTCAGTGGTATTATTTCTTACCATAAAAGAACTATTGATATCCATAGCTTAGAGAAATTGGCGGATCTTTGTCCGGGGTAAACTCAGTAGTTAGTTGGCATTAAATCTGCGGATGTTTATTCCTCCTCTCGCAACGGCAAGAAAAAAAACAAGCAATCCATGGTTTATTGAGACCCGGGAGTGCTTGTTTTAAAACTGTGCCTACGGATTAATTTCAAATAATAATTTGCCTTTAATAATTTACCCTGGCAAGGCTACGACGACCCAACTGCGCTTTTGTTATTTATGATAACCTACCGGCACGACCATCAGTGGCTCGTACTTTGTTTTAAGCATGATTTTTAATCTATCATCTTCAAAAGCGCCGACAGCCACACTTGCAAGCTGCATTGCCTCAGCCTGCAAGTGAATATTCTGGGTGACATGTCCAATTTCCATATGAACATAGCGCAGTCCGCGCGTTCCATAGCGACCGGTTGTCCTCTCATAATCTGCTACTAATATCATGCTTGCCGCAGCCATGCTAATGAAATCTTGCCCTAAAGCGATGTCTGCCAATTTAACTCGATACTCGCCTGCAACAACGGTCAGCAGTGAGTGCCTTTCCCGGTTATAGTGATAAATTCCGTCGGCTAAACCGTCCACATTGCCGGCTACGACGTAGACCTCCAGCGGATAAGTCGCGCCTGCTGATGGTGCCGTACGAGTAGCGCCGGTGAGCGCATGCACAGCCCTGCCCTGTGAAGCCCAGAGAATCTGTGCCAGCTTGTGCAAAGGGAGCGCCCTGTCGCTAAAGTTGCGCCCGGAAAATCTGCGCGACAAGACAGCTTCAAGCGATTCCTGCCCATCAAACCACGGGGAGGGCAGCTGTATCTCTAGCGGCTGATTAACTGCCCGTTCCGTTCCGTCTTTAACAGGTCCGCAACCGCTGATCAGCAACGAAGTTAATGTCAGTAACGCCAGCTTAACAAACGGGAACATGTTGACTTCCTCCATTAACGTTCTGTTATCAGCTGCCTTTTAACCTCCCAGCTTTAAATTGCGCAAAGAGCTCTTGGGCCAACCGATAATCATCGGGGCTATTAACGTTAAAAAATGACCAGTGCTGACTGCCATCAGGCAATAACTCCGCAACGTCAACGTGGCGTACCCTCACCGCATGAAAAAAATCAAGAATTTTATAATGCTGGCGGGCCAAGAGCTCTTCTATATGTGGAAGACAGTTTTTGTGGTAAATGGCAGAGAGTGGCTGAAAGTGCTCTCCTTGTCGCGGAATAATCACATCCTCTTTGCCGCTTAATGCCGCAAGCCTAGTCAACAATTCCGGCTCGACAAAAGGCATGTCACCGGCTACCACGAAGCTGTACGGGTTAGAGGCAATTGACAGTCCGGCATGGATTCCCGTCAGGGAATTCTTCTCCGGACCACAAATTAAGTCGGCAGTAATTTTTACCGGCCAATCCCGGTAAGCGTCAGGACGGTCTGTTACGAGCACACATTCGCCAAACAGTTGGCTCAGCGTGGCGAGCAGCGTGCCAATGATAGTGCTATCGCCAAGCGGCAGAAGCAGTTTGTTTTTTCCCATGCGTGAGCTTTTGCCGCCGGCTAAAATTACTGCTGACATTTCACTGGTTTTCACAAAATTCCTCCCCAACAAGTAAGCTAACGCTTTATTTGCAGAGCGCCATCTTTTCGCAGCTTACAGGGAAGAGATAAGTTCCCGCTCCAAGGCAAGACCCACTGAGTCGGCAGCCAATAGCACCTGGTTTGGCAGAAATATCCTCATCCGCCGTTCTGCAAGCTCATCCAGATTTAAAATATCGAGCAAAAGGGAGCGCTTTTCCGCTTCAACAAGCAGCATTACTCCATCAGAACGCACGTCATAAATTACATCCAGTTCTTTAATATGACGGGCTCTGCCGCCCACCGGCACATATTCAAATTCCTGCCAGCGACCGTTAAATCGGCCAGAATCACTGCTGTTCTCACGAAAACCATGCTTGCGGAAGGCATCCATGATCAGTTGCACACGCGCTTCCGGCAAAACGGTGATCCGATCCACATCACTGGGGTCCATGAGCGCATCACTGTCCAAAGCTGTCGTCAGGGAGAGTCGGGTAAACGGAGTAGAAATAGGGCACTTTGACGGGATACGGTAACTAATGGGAATTTCGAACGGTTGACCTCCGGCGGTAATCTCAAAATTTTCGGCCACTTTCCACCGCTCAATTTCGGTGGTCACAGCACGATCCTCCAGCCGCGACTGGGCTATGAGGCGAAACACTATGCCATCCACTCGCTGGTTTAACGACCCCGGCGTAACCCGGATAACGCCACCCAACTCTTCACCGGCGCGGATGTTGGCATTTCTTAACACAAAATCAATATTTGCACCGCCTACACCTAGTGTTGCTAAAAGTTTTTTTAACATTTCCAATCATCCCCTTCTATGTTTAAGTTAGTTCTGCAAAAGGCTCACTTAATCAGCCGAATGCAAAGTGGGTAGCGATAGTCTTGGCCACTGCTTACTTTAACTGAAGCAATAATGATAGAAATGAAATTGAAAATCCCCACCACAAAAGCCAAAGCAAAGCCGATCAAAACGACCATCAGCAACCCTGAAATAAAGAGATAGATAGCAATGCTTATTTGAAAGTTAAGGGATTCTTTGGCTTGCCGATCAACCCAGACTGATTGGTCCTTCATAATCAGCCAAATGATTAGTGGACCGAAGAGACTTGTAAACAGTGCGAGAAAGTGAGCTAGTATACCTAAGATTCTATCTTCCTGACTCAAGGGGCTACTAGGAACAAACGCAGTCATGTCTACACACCTCCAATTTTTAATCACTTTAATGCTCGCTGCTCCTCAATTGTCGATTGGATCTCCAAACCAGCACATCGTCAATCTTAACGTGAAAAAATACATTAATACCCTTTTCTTGCATCATATCTGATATAATAGTGCTACGTCAAGCACTTCGCGATTGCAGCGTTTTAAGAGATTAATACAGTGTATTTAACCAAAAAATTAGTATACCTTATCTGTGGAGGCGTTAGTTGTGGAGGAGCTTCCCTGGGGCCGCCTTGCGGGCGTGCGTCCGTCCAAGCAATTGCATAGACTGCTTGACGAAGGATTGAGTCATGCAGAAGCATATCAGCGGATGCAGCAAACAGACGGGATTAGCAGTGAAAAATTTGAACTGTTGTGGCAAGTAGCTAACACGGCTCGACCTGTTGTGGCAGAGAGCTCACAGCCAGATTTATTCAGTGTCTATGTCGGAATTCCCTTCTGCCCTTCCCGTTGCCTTTACTGTTCCTTTCCTGCCTACTCGTTAAAAGAGTTGGGAATGTGGCGTGACCAGTTTCTTGATACACTACTTTACGAAATTGCGACTACCGGACAGTTGGCAAAAAAGTTAAATCTGCGTCCAGATAGTTTTTATCTGGGTGGCGGCACGCCTACTTCCCTTAGCCCCGCTGAACTCGACAGGATTCTCTCTGCCCTCCGCCTAGCCTTCCCGGCGCCGGTGCGTGAATTTACGGTGGAGGCAGGCAGACCGGATACGCTGACCCATGAGCAGCTTGCAATCTTAAGAAAGCATGGTGTAACGCGCGTCAGCGTTAATCCGCAATCTATGCATAACGAAACTCTGCAAAAAATCGGGCGCTGCCACAGCGTTGCAGAAGTTTACAGGGCGGTAAATCAGGTACAAACGGCTGCCTTCCCAGTGCTGAACATGGATTTAATTTTAGGACTGCCTGGGGAGAATGAAGCCATGGTTAGCAAAAGTGTTCAGGATGTTCTCTCCCTCTCGCCGACAAATATCACTCTACACATGTTTTCCCGTAAACGCGCTTCCCTTTTTAGTGAGGAACGTGAGCACTTCCCTCTCCCTGATAAAACTCTGGCCGCAACCATGTACCGTACTGCCACCGGCTTGCTCTCGCCCAAATATCACCCTTATTATTTGTACCGGCAGCGCGAAATTCTGGGCGACCTAGAAAATATCGGCTACTGCCTACCGGGGACGGAATGTATCTATAATATCGTCATGATTGAAGAACGACAGCATATTCTCGGCCTTGGCTGCGGAGCCACAAGCAAATTTATCTATCAAGATCTTACTCTTAGAAATCTCACTTCGCCAAAAGATGTACGTACTTATCTTGAGAAAGCCGCAGAGCTGTGCCGCCGCCGTGAGTTTGAACTTACTCAAACCCAAAAAGCACTTTCTCACTCTGTCCGAAGTTGCGTTTTCCCTGTCTTCTAGGCTGCCGTACATCGGCTGCACTTCATTATGCATAGAAAACCTCATATAAACAGAAGAAAAAAATGTGAGCACACCAAATTATTTCCGGTGTGCTCACATATATTTTTGTAGCTCGTTTCGTAGTGCCTGCTGCTCCGGCTCGGAGAGCAACACGTCACGCCGCTCTCCGCTGCCGCCGATAACGCCTGCCACCACCAATACGGAACCGTCTTTGAGCAAAAGAGCTTTATAAACGTAGCCTTGATTATCCCTAAAGCGAAGTTCGGTGGCATCCAGCGTTATGCCTTGAACGAGAACTAAATCAATTTCTTCTTCCACGGAAAGACGACGCACTTCCACCGTATTGAGAATCGCCATAATTGCCTGAACATCCCCCTCATTGCTGATCGCCACAGGGGCTCTCTCCGGGGGAATGATCTGAACTGTGCGCGGGTCTCCCAAGTGGGCAGCGGCGTTTTTATATTGCGGAGGGCGACTACAGCCTGTCAACACAACTAATGCAAGCAGAAAAAGCGAAACTGCTTTTTTCATCGTCGTCATCTCTACCCCCAGATGTTTGAACCCTTTCTCTAACACGCTTTTCTCTATTTGCCGTAAAGCCAGCAGTCGTCTGCCTTACTGTATGACACCAATTCAGCTGATGAAAAAAATAGCTTAATTTCTCTTTCGGCACTCTCTGGTGAATCGGAGCCATGAACAACATTATTACCCATAAATACGGCAAGGTCGCCGCGTATGGTGCCGGGAGCCGCATCAGCCGGATTTGTTTTACCCATCATGGTTCGTGCAACAGCAACTGCGTTTAAACCCTGCCAAACCATCGCTACCACCGGACCGGAGGTGATAAATTCAAGGAGTTCACCATAGAACGGCTTTCCTAGATGCTCGCCATAATGTTTAGCCGCCAGTTCAGGAGAAATTTGGATTAGCTTAAGGCCGACTAACTGAAACCCTTTCTTTTCAAAACGACTGATAATTTCACCCACTAAATTACGCTGAACGCCATCAGGTTTAATCATTAGGAATGTTCTTTCCATGAATGTCACTCCTTCAAATGAGGCAATATGCAAAGTTGCACTCAGCCAGAATTATATTGCCGCTAGAAGTTAGCTGCTTTAACGGAGACTTCCACATCAAAAATGCCGCGCGTTATTTCCTGCGCCGACAAACGATCGGCAGCAAAGTGTTCTTTAAGATAGTTTGCGGATATCCATGGGTCAACTTTGTCTCCGCAGGTAAAGACATCTACCGCAGCGTAGCCCAATTCCGGCCATGTATGAATTGCCAGATGAGATTCCGAGATGACTACAACCCCACTCACACCCTGCGGACTAAACTTATGGAATGCCACTTCCCTGATTTCTGCGCCTGCTTCTAAAGCGGCATCCACCATAGTTCGCTCAATCCTCTGGATATCGTTGAGGATTTCCTCGGGACATCCGTAAAATTCTGCCAGAACGTGACGACCTAATGCGCTCATTTTCTGAAGCCTCCTTTGTTATAATTTTGACCTCCAAACAAATGAAAGGTAATTAATTTTTGCCTGCTTGGACATCAGATTAAATTGTAACAAATTCAGCGGAAAAGTCAATGTTTTTTCAGGCGAGTCCATCTAAGCGGAACTAAATGACCATTAGCGGTCTCAGGCAAATTCCTGGGTACCACCCTCTATCGCCCTTTTCAAGGAACTAATAAAAGTTCCGGCTACAACACACTTTTCAGCCGGATCCTTTACATTTTCGATTTGCGCAACTAAGGCGCTGCCCACGATCACAGCGTCTGCTGCTGCCGCTGCCGTTGCAGCTTGTTCTGGTGTGGAAATGCCAAAGCCTAATGCCAGCGGCAGATCAGTATATTTTCTTGCCTTAGCCAAGAGAGTTTGCATTCCCGGGTCTAGCGAGCTGCGCTGCCCCGTCACTCCAGTAACAGTGACGCAATAAATAAAGCCGGCCGAGCTTTTACAAATACGCTCCATTCTGCTTTCTCTGGTAGTAGGCGCCAAAAAACGAATGTTAATCAGACCGGTACTTGCGGTAGCTAGATCCAACCTACCGGCTTCTTCATACGGCAGGTCCGGCACTACTATTGCTGAAAACCCTGCCTCTGCCGCTTCTCGACAAAACTGTTCTACACCTCTGCGGTAAATAGTGTTATAGTAGGCTAGCAAGACCAGCGGTGTTGCAAACTTCTCACAAAAGCGTACTGCCAGCAAAAACACGTCGTCTAGAGTAATCCCGGCCGCCAGCGCCCGGACTGCTGAAGCTTGTAACACCGGCCCATCAGCCAGTGGGTCTGAAAACGGCACCCCCAACTCAATCACATCCGCGCCATTTTCTGCTAAAACATTCAGCAACTTTGCGGAAACGGCTAAGTTGGGGTCACCTGCAGTCAAAAAGGCGATCAGCGCTTTTTTTCCTGCTCTCTTCAACTCGTTCATTCTGTTTTCCAGCTTGTTCATCCCGCTGCTACCTCCCTCAATTTTGCTACTGCCTGCACATCTTTATCTCCACGCCCAGACAAGTTTACCAGAATCACCGTTTCACTGTCGTACTGCGGCGCAATTTTCACTGCGTGAGCTACTGCGTGGGCGCTTTCCAATGCCGGAATAATTCCCTCTGTCCGAGTCAAAAGAGCAAAGGCAGCTAAAGCTTCTTCGTCAGTAATGGTTGCATACTCCGCCCGGCCAATACTCTTCAAATAACTATGTTCCGGTCCTACCCCAGGATAGTCCAGTCCTGCAGAAACTGAATGAACAGGGGAAATTTGACCGTATTCATCTTGCAAGAGATAACTAAGCGTCCCGTGGAGAATACCTGGGGTTCCCATGGTAAGGGTGGCAGCATGTTCCTGGGTCTCCAAACCTTTCCCCGCCGGCTCCACGCCAATCATTCTAACCGTTTCATCTGCAAGAAAAGGGTGAAATAAACCAATGGCGTTGCTGCCGCCACCTACACAAGCTATCAAAATATCCGGCAACCGTCCCAGCAATTGCAGCGACTGTGCCCGAGCTTCTTTGCCAATCACACTTTGCAGATCTCGCACTAACGTTGGGTAGGGATGGGGACCTACCGCAGAACCAAGCAGGTAAAAGGTGTCACGACAGTTGGTGACCCAAGCACGAATGGCTTCATTGGCCGCATCTTTTAGTGTGGCGCTGCCGGAACAAACTGGCACCACTTCGGCGCCGAGCATCCGAATACGAAACACATTTAGTGCCTGTCTGCCCATATCTTGTTCACCCATATAAACGACGCATTCCATGCCAAAAAGAGCTGCTGCTGTCGCCGCAGCCACACCATGTTGTCCTGCTCCTGTTTCAGCTACCAACCGTTTTTTGCCCATTCTTTTCGCTAGAAGTGCCTGACCAAGGGCGTTATTGATTTTATGGGCACCTGTATGATTTAAATCTTCCCTTTTTAGAAGAATTGTTGCGCCGCCCAGTTTCGCTGAGAGCCTCTCTGCCCGGTAAAGCAAAGTGGGTCGTCCCACATAGTTTAGCAACACTTCATTATAGGCATGCTGGAACGCTTCATCAACCCGGGCTGCAAGATAAGCTTCCTCCAGTTCGTCCAAAGCCTGAATCAAAGTTTCCGGCACATATCGCCCGCCAAAAATTCCGAATCTCCCCGAATCTTTCATTACCCACACCTCCGCACAGTAGCAATAAATGCCTCGATTTTCTCCTTGTCTTTCTTCCCGTTTGTTTCCACACCGCTGGAGACGTCTACAGCATAGGGTTTAACCTGCTTAATAGCACTCTGCACGTTTCCTGCATGAAGACCGCCGGCCAGTACGACTGGCTTTTTTAGCTCACTTTCCACCATTGACCAGTTAAACGTTCGTCCGGTACCACCAGCCAAGAGCGGATCGTAAGTATCGAGCAGGATTGCCGCGACGGGAAAATCATCCAACCCCCCTAAATCGGCCGCAGACTTAAGCGCAACTGCTTTGATCACCGGCAATGAAAAGCTGCCACAATAATCAGCCCCTTCTTGACCATGAAACTGGAGGGCGGTCAGGCCTGTAAAAGCGGCAATCTGCTCCACCAGTGTTCGTTCTGTATTGACAAAAATACCTACGCGCACAATAAACGGCGGCAGCGAGGCAGTAATTTGCCGAGCCAATGCCGGCTCTACCCGGCGCGGACTTTGGGCAAAGACAAGCCCCACCGCATCGGCACCCGCCATTACACAACAAAGCGCCTCTTCCACGCTGACAATACCGCAAATCTTAATTCTGGTCATCTCTTGCCCCCGCTAAAAGTTCGCTAATTTTTGCAACCGCGTCATGGGAGCGCACTAAGCTCTCCCCCACCAAAATTGCATCCACCTCTGCTGCTTTTAGCATTGCCACCTCGGCGGCTGTTTGAATACCACTTTCGCTGACCAAAATCACATCATCCGGGATCATTTCTGCCAATGATATGGTCAGCCCTAAATCGATTTTAAAAGTCGCCAGATCACGATTATTGATCCCCACGATCTTTGCCCCGGCGAGCAACGCCAGTTCTGCTTCTTTACTGTTGTGGACTTCTACTAAAACGCCTAGCTCCAATTCCCGGCAGATACACAAATACTCCTGCAATTGACTGCGAGAAAGCAGTCGGGCAATCAAGAGAACTGCATCAGCGTGCAGATAGCGGCTTTCGTAAAGCTGGTATTCTGTCAGCACAAAATCTTTGCGTAATACCGGCAGACAAACTGCGGCTCTGGCTGCTTGTAAGTCGGCTACACTGCCCAAAAAATAATCTTCCTCTGTTAATACAGAAATGGCATCTGCACCACCCTTTTCGTACTGCTTGGCCAAGACTTCAACTGCTACGCTTAGTCCGAGACTTCCTTTTGAGGGCGAAGCTTTTTTAACTTCCCCAATTAATGATATCCCAGGTTGCGCTAATTTCTCGCCGAAAGGACGCAGCGGTTTGGCGTCAGCCAGCCGAATTTTTAACTCTCGCAGTGACAGGCTGGCAATTGCTGCTGCCACCCGCTCTTTCTTCTTAGCCACAATCTGCGTAAGCATTTTTTTCTCCCCCGCTAAAACATTGTAGCGCAGTTAGCTTCTCGAGAGCAGCGCCGGTACTAATAGCATGCTGCGCCAACACCACGCCCTCTTTGATGTTCTCGGCCATACCGCCCACATATAAGGCGGCTCCCGCATTCAGCAATACCACATCTTGCTGCGGCCCCTTTTTACCCTGCAAGATAGCTAAAATAAGTTTGGCATTTTCTGACGGGCTGCCGCCTGACAGCGCATCGGCAGACGCTTGTTGTAAACCCACTTCCTGCGGCGCTAGATTATAACGCACCATGCTTCCTCCACGGACTTCACAGACCTGCGTAACGCCGGCTAGAGTCAGCTCGTCACTGCCATCCTGACCGTGAACTACCAACGCGTGCTCCACGCCCAGAAGCAAGAGCACATCGGCTAACAGCACCACTAGTTCCGGCGCGCTGACACCCAACACCTGGCGCTTGACTCCTGCCGGGTTAGTTAAGGGACCTAGTAGGTTAAAGACGGAACGCACGCCTACCTCCCGCCTGGGAGCCGCGGCATGTTTCATCGACTTGTGTAAAACCGGCGCATACAAAAATGCGATTCCTAGCTCGTTAATACATTTCCCCATTTCCTGCGTCGTCAGCTCCAGTTTAATCCCCAGCGCTTCCAAGACATCGGCTGAACCGCATTTACTTGATACAGCACGATTGCCATGTTTGGCCAAGTTAAGCCCTGCCCCCGCAGCTACTAGGGCGGCAGCGGTGGAAATATTAAAGGTGCCCAGGCCGTCTCCGCCGGTACCACAAGTGTCTGTCAGCCCTTTGCGCGTGCTCTCGATTTTTTCCGCGCGCTCACGCATGGCAGTGGCACAGCCATAGACTTCTGCCACAGTCTCCCCTTTCATCTTCAAAGCTACCAGAAAGGCGGCTACCTGCGCCGGAGTAGCCTCCCCATCCATAATTGCCGCCATGGCCGCCCTTGCTTCCTCTTCAGTCAAGCTAATCTTTGCACAAATTTTACCAAGAAGATCTTTCATGCCGCCATGCCTCCTAAAAAGTTAGCTAAAAGCTTTTTCCCATCAGGAGTAATAATTGATTCCGGGTGAAACTGTACCCCTATAATCGGAAAACTTTTGTGTCTTATCGCCATAATCAAGCCGTCAGCAGTCTCTGCCACCACAGCTAAGCACTGCGGAAGCGTTTCCCGTCTGATAATCAGGGAATGGTATCTTGCAGCTCTAAACGGGCTGCCAAGTCCGGCAAAAAGTGGGTCTCCGTAGTGATGTACTTCTACCGGTTTGCCGTGCACCGGCTCAGGCGCCCGGATAATCTCGCCACCGAAATTTTGCCCGATAGCCTGATGCCCTAGGCAAACTCCAAAAATTGGCACACTCCCTTTGAATTGCTCAATCACTGCCAAGGACAAACCTGCATCCGCCGGCGTTCCGGGTCCCGGCGAAATCACTATGGCTTGCGGTTTTTTCTCCGCCAACTGGCTGAGAGTAAAGGAATCATTGCGCAAAACAAGCGGCTCTCCCCCCAACTCGCCTAAGCATTGCACCAGATTATAGGTAAAGGAATCGTAGTTATCAATCACGGCAATCAAGCTGTTTCACCCCCAATGTGGCAAACATTGCTGCTGCTTTTTGCATTGTTTCATGATATTCTGCCTCCGCCACCGAGTCGGCTACGATACCGGCACCAGTTTGAATATAGGCCTGCCGGTCTTTGATCACCATCGTACGGATAGTAATACAAGTGTCCATATTGCCACTGAAGTCAAAATAGCCCACCGCACCGCCATAAGGTCCGCGCTTCGTCGTTTCCAGTTCATTGATAATCTGCATGGCACGTACTTTAGGTGCTCCCGTCAATGTCCCGGCAGGGAAACAAGCGATTAATGCATCCATAGCAGTATAATTTTCAGCCAGTTCGCCACTCACCTCGCTGACTAAATGCATCACATGGGAAAACCGTTCCACCTTGGCGTATTGCCTCACATTCACAGTGCCATATTCTGCCACACGTCCAAGATCATTTCTGCCTAAATCTACCAACATCACATGTTCTGCCATTTCTTTCGGGTCATTTTGCAACTCCGCCGCGAGCGCTCTGTCTTCTTCTTCAGTCGCTCCCCTGCGCCGTGTACCGGCAATTGGGCGGGTAGTAACCCTTTTGCCCTCCACTCGAGCCAGCATTTCCGGTGATGCTCCTACCAGCGTCACATCCGGATAACGGAGCAGAAACATATATGGCGATGGGCTGACGCGGCGCAACCGTCGGTAGATTGTTAACGGGTCTTCAGTGATGGGGACTGTAAACCGCTGTGAAAGCACCACCTGAAAAATGTGGCCTGCGTAGATATATTCTTTGGCCTTGCGGATATTCTCCAGAAAAACTTCTTTCGTGATGTTGCTCATAGGAGCCGCCACCGAGCGCTGCCGTTCCCCTGTTTTTGGTTCGGGGAGCGGTCCGGCCAACAACTCCTCCATCTTTTGCAGCGATTTGGCGGCTGCCTCTTCACCAGCCTGCCGCCCTTCCCCCTCTTGCAATAAACGATTCACGGTCAGATGAATTTTGTGAGTAAAATGGTCGAAAATTACCATATTTTCCATAAATTGCAGATATGCTGCCGGCAAAGCCAATTCATCTGCCGGTAACTCCCCCACCGGCTCTAGCAGCGAAACTAGATCATAGCTGAAGTAACCTACCGCTCCACCGGAAAAACGGGGCATATCTGCCTGGAACTTTATGGCATACTCCTCCATCAACTGCCGCAGTACCTGAAAAGGTCCGTCACTCCTCGTTTCCCTCAAACCGTCCCGCCATTGTAGCTCCACATTAACTCCCTCCGCCTTCAGCGTCAAAAACGGATTATACCCCAGAAATGAATATCTTGCCACTTGTTCTCCGCCTGCCGCACTCTCCAACATAAATGCTGGGCCTGCCGGGCACAGTTTAAGAAAGGCGGAAATCGGCGTTTCTAAATCATCCGTCAGTGTCCGAGATAAAGTCACTCTCTTAGTGTTGCTCCTCGCTACTGCCGCCATGTTCATTATTGTTTCCCCCCTATTTTTTGACAAATAAAAAAGCCTCTCGTCCTGGGAAGGACGAAAGACTATGCTTTCGCGGTGCCACCTTCTTTGGCCTGCAATATGCGCAGACCCACTTTGACAGGTGCGGGACAAGTGGTAAAAACGTCCGATACCCCGTTCCCTGTAACGGTGGAACAATCCGTCGGAGCCTACTTAAACTTCGGTCCGCGACTCACAGGCCCATTCAACGGCAGTCCTCTTGCCGGATTCTCACCTACCCCGGCTCTCTGAAAAAAGTCCACGCTCCGTCTACTCTTCCTAGTCATCATCTTTGACTCAAGTCTAGCACAGCAAAAAGAAGGTGTCAATCACTAACTTCTGCTTACTCACTCCGCGCAATCATTGAACTAAATGACTCCTTTTTTCCATAGTTCTTCAAGCTCTGCTTGGCTGTAGCCCAAAGCTGAACATATCTCAGCCGTATGCTCACCTAAACGCGGAGCAGGTTGAGTAAGCGATTCTTCCTGCGGCGTTATTTTCAGCGGAAAAGAGAGTGAGTTATTGACGACAGCTTTCCTAGCCAGAACCTGTGGGTTCGTAAATGCCTCAGCCAGCGAAAGTACAGGCTCACAGCAACAATCATGTGCAGAAAATATTTCTTGCCAAAATTGCCGGTCATGTTGCAAGAAAATATTTTTCAGCTCGTTTTTCAGCGCTTCCTGATTGCTTTCGTACTGCCTTGCGAGCAAATCTTCTCTACCGACTGCCCGACAAAATGAGACCCAAAACTTTACCTCAAGAGCGCCAAGCGCCATATAACCATCATCAGCAGTCTGGTAAACATGATAACAGGCGTAGCCGCCATTTAACAGGGAAGATCCTCTTCTGGCCGGCAGACCCGCAAAATGATCTGCCGCAGTCAGTGGTAGCCAGGAAATCAGCCCATCAAGCATGGCGACATCTAAATAAGAGCCGCCCTGACCGTTTGCGCGGCCGTATAAGGCGGCCAAGATACCGGAGAGAGCCATTAGAGCGCCTCCCCCTACATCGCCGATCTGAACACTGGGAATGACAGGCTGCCCATCCGGCAAGCCTGTCATTCCCAAAATGCCAGACAAGGCAAGATAATTAAGATCATGTCCGGCTCGATCACGGTACGGTCCGTCTTGGCCATAACCTGTTATCGAACAATAAATAATTTCCGGATTTACCGCTTTAATTGGCGCATAATCGATGCCTAAAGCAGTGACTACGCCGGGACGAAACCCTTCCACCACCACATCAGCATCTTTTGCCAGACGCATGAAAAGCTCTACACCTTCAGCACTCTTTAGATTTAGCGTGATACTCTTTTTATTCTGGTTAAGCAACCGGAAAGAAATGCTGCCATCCCTGTCCGCCGGCCCTATCGCCCGCAAATAGTCGCCTTCACCCGGGCTTTCTACTTTTATGACTTCCGCTCCCAGCTCGGCCATCATCATGGTACAAAAAGGCCCCGGATAAAGGCGCGTTAAATCAAGCACGCGAATACCTTTTAATAACTGGCGCATAACTATTCCTCCCCTACCGGTTAAACTTCCCCCAGATAGATATCTGCCAACGCCAATCTGGGACGAGCCGGCGGTTGCTGGCCAGGGTAGCCAAAAGGCACCAACGCCGTAATAAACAGATTGTCCGGCAGGGAAAACAGCTCCCGCACTTTCTTTTGACTAAAGAGCATTACCCAACAACTGCCAAGCCCCAGATCCACTGCTCTGAGAATCATCTGCTCTATAGCGATAGCCACATTAATATTCAGGTAAGCAAGATTGGCGGCCTCGTCGCGCGACGCTTTTTCCTGATAGTCACTAAAGGAGAAATTTTCCAGGTCTGTGCCGGCAAAAGCGCCGGAGAGGGCCAGCTCCCTAAGTCGCTCTGGACGAGTAGTAAGGGAGGAGCGGTCAGCACAACAAACCATAGTTAAAGGTGCCTGAGCGATGAAATTTACATTAAATGTACATTCGGCCAGTTTTTTGCGCTTCTCTTCACTGGTAACGGCAAGAAACCTCCATGGCTGCAAGTTTGTGCCGGAAGGGGCGATGCGAGCAGCCTCCAGCAGCTCCTGGATTATCTCCGACCTTAATGGTTCCGGCCGAAAAACACGGATGCTCCTGCGTTCCGCTAATACTGTTTTTAATTCCATAAATTAAACACTCCCTTAATATGCCGAAAGGTGAATATGGCCGTAAAGCTGCAAGAGATTTTACAATTACAGCTAACGAGATTAAGAAGACTGTTAACTATTGCAGGCTTCTTCGAGTGTCTTCAGTTTTTTCCACAATGTCGTGCGGCTGATATTTAATTGTTGCGCCAGAGATGCTTTTTTTTCGGAAGGGTAGAGTTTCTGCATTTTCTCTAAGATTTCTTTTTCCATTTCTTCCAGTGTGCCAACTTTTATAGAGAGTGCATTCTTGCCCAACAAGACAGGTTCATCTACTATTCCTAGGTACTCATTACCTAGACTGTAGAGGCCTCTAATCTGGCTTTGCAGGATCGCGGCTGGGTCGGAGGCATCTTCGCTTAGAATAAGAAACCTCTCCACAAAGTTTTCAAGTTCCCTGATGTTGCCGGGCCAACTGTAATCTTCAAGCTCCATTCTGAACTGCTCAAATAAGGAAAGTATAGCATGGGTGAAGAACCGGGACTGTTTAATGAACGCTTCAAGTAACACGAAAATATCCTCTTTACGTTCCCGTAGGGGCAAAACATTAATAGAAAGCACATTTATCCTGAAGTATAAGTCTTTTCGGAAACGGTTCTCAGCTACCATTCGTGATAAATCTTGGTTGGAAGCAACAATAATTCTAACGTCCACCGGTACTATTTTATCATCTCCAACCCTGCGGACGGCCTTTTCCTGCAAGACGCGTAGCAGGCGGGCCTGCAACAAAAGGGGTATTTCAGAGATTTCGTCCAGAAAAATCGTTCCTCCGTGGGCTAATTCAAATAAGCCTAGTTTTCCACCTTTTTTGGCGCCGGAAAAAGCGCCCTCGCTGTAACCGAAAAGTTCACTTTCCAGAAGAGTTTCCGGAATTGCTGCGCAATTAACGGCAACAAAGGGACCGTTATTGCATGGACTGGCTGCGTGAATGCTGTGAGCAATCAGCTCTTTCCCGGTTCCGCTCTCACCGTAGATTAACACCGTTGATTTAGTTTTTGCGTAACGGCGGGCTGATTCTATTATTCGTTTCATGACCGGCGAGAGGTGAACAATATCATCAAATGAATAACGAGAAACTAAGCCCCGGGCGTACAGCTCTTTTCTAATTTTAGCTTCCAACAGCTGAATCTTATTAACTCCCTCGAGGGAAAGCATAACTCCAAACGTATTTTTTTCGTTAAGGAGCGGAACACTGTTAACAAGAATTCTGTTTCCGCCAATATTTATCATCTGGGCAGGAATGTTGCTGTTGTTTTCAATATAATCTTTGAGTTCGTAGCTGATGTTTGGTAAATCTTTCAAAGCTAGACCAACAACCTCCTCTTTTTTTATGCGGAGAAATTTTTCCGAGGTTGTGTTAAAATGACTGATCTTCTTGTGCTCATCCAAAACAATAATACCTGTATCAGAATTGTCGATTACTGTTTTTAACAATTTAGCCAAGTTTTGATCATTGCGGCGGGTTTTAATCATATCAATAGCTCGCTGAAAAGCATCGATAACAGCATCACGTGTCGAAGAAATCATTACACCATGCATGCCTCGCTGTTTTGCCATTTGCAATGTACAGTAGCCTGTGGCAATAGCAACATCAGCTTGTTGTATGGCTGCGGCTTCTACTTGAGCTTCGATTGACTTTACATCTTTATAATAAAAAATATCTACATCTTTGGCGGATAGATTAAGGATTTCAAAGATTTGCTGTAAGGTATGAGTGTTCTTACGCATATAGTGCTCAAAATAAGCAATTTTTTTGCCGAGAGCCTTAGCCTTATAAAACGCCTGTAAAACATCAAAAGTAGAAATCTGGACAAGAATAACCGGAACAGATACATTGTTTTTGACTAGAATGCCGGTGGCACCACGGCTGATGATGCAGTCGATATCGTCCTTTTTCAGTTGACAGGCCAGGTGGACCGCTTTTTCCAAAACCTCCTCGTAAATCGTAATCGAGATATTCATTTCTTTAGATACCTGGGCTGCATATGCAGATAACTCCGGATAGGGGGAAATCATCACAATTCGGTGATGTTCTTTCATAGTGCGTGGCCTCCGTATCCCCTAAAGTAGTTTTTCGGAAACTAGCAAGCGAGTCTTCCAGCCGTTTTTTGTCCTGGAGGCTTTGATTTTCCCTCCAGAAAGTGGTGGCTCCAAATGTCAAGGCACTATTTGTAAGGTTGAGTTCCAAGGGTTTTTTATTTGCTTTCCTAATTATAACACTTAACGGGTAGAATAAACAGAAAAATTAGTCTTTTTGTTTGACATTGACCTTGCCCGGTATTTTGACACGGTAGACCATGACAAATTAATGATTCCGGAAGCAGTGGCGCAAAATCGGAACCAGACATGGCAACTTGGTCAGAGTGAGGATTGATAACGCCAAATCCTAGAATTAGCTAATACAAGAAAAGGCTACTGAAGAATCTCCAATAGCCCTATTCTGTCTCGTACCTTAACACATGTATTTATATATGTCCTTCAGTGCACCCTCGGCATCCCTTACAATAGTTTGCACCATATCGTTTACCTTGGGCATGTCATCGACCCTTTGCGCTACTTCGCCGGCGGCAAGCATGGCTTTTTCCTTATTCCCTTCGAATATCGCATTAATTGACTCAATTTCATACTCAATCAATGACATGTCGATAGTGGTGTAATCATCCGGGATTCCCAGGTATACTCCGGGCGATTTTTCCAGGGTGTTCTTTGCATGTTCCTCGCTCCTAGGTGACTTTAACCAGCGGGCAGGTCCGACAAAACCACGGGCTATAATGGTTGCCCGGTCTCCTGCATCCCTAATTCCTTCCTTCCAGATCTGATGGAAGTCGCTTTCTTCACTACACAGGAACCTTGTACCCATTTGGACTCCATCAGCACCTAAAACAAGTGCTGCGGCCAGTGTTTTGCCGTCGCAGTAGCCTCCGGCACCTACTACTAATGTTTTTTCATCAGAGACGGCTTCGACTACAGCAGGCAGCAAAACCATGGAATGGACCGGTTCCCAGGATGTATGGAAGCCGCCTTCATGACCTGATGCAACAATTACGTCAACACCTGCTTTTTTGCAGCGCAACGCGGCTTTGACGGAAGGCATGACATGCATCCAAACCAGATCCGTTTTTTTGATTACTTCCGACCAGGGCAACGGGTCGCCGGCAGATGTTACAAGAACCTTGAAACGCCTCTTCATTTCCGGGTCCTCTTCGCGGGCACTGAGCATTGTTCTGACGACCAATTCAGCAACTTCTCTCATTTCAGCAGAAACCATGACATTTATACCAAAAATACCCTGAGATTCCCTGGTCTTATCCAAAGTTTGCTGAAAGACCGTTCTTAGTATGGTTTCTTTATCATCATTTGGATTGGCGCCCCCGCTTCTGCAAAAAAAATCATAAATTCCAGGCTGGGAATCGTCTGAGGCGATACCGCTGGAACTGATAAGTCCTAATGCTCCGGCATTTGTGGACGCCACGCAAAGATTATTGGTTCCGAAAGGACCCATTCCTGCCTGGATGATAGGATGTTTAATTTCCAGCAGATCACAAAGCCGTGTTTTAATCATCAATATGACCATTCCTTTCCGCTGCGCTTCAAGGCACAAAAAAGATATGAAACCAATTATCCTACCCGCAGCCTGTAGAATTTTGTTAAAATAGCTTGAGGAAGCAGGCACACTACAGAGCACGTGGAGGTGAGTGGGCACAGCTTGTCGGCTGACCGAATCAATATGTGTGCCGGATGCTCTTTCAAGCACAAATGAGTGGGGCAT